>OJAZ01000371.1_pt1 | contig 22208 bp, 19 predicted proteins | sample 1589851 | NCBI WGS metagenome assembly OJAZ01 (sample SAMN05416792, study PRJEB24817) | seawater metagenome | isolation source: Sea water | place: Canada:Atlantic | collected 2013-07 | reverse complement strand
GAGATTCGCCTTAGTCTCGTGGGCTCGGAGATGTGTATAAGAGACAGATATTTTTAGTTTTCTTTAACTCGGCGCTTGATGTTCAAAAAGAAGCAAAATATAAGGCTTCTGCAGGACGCTAAACAGAAGATAGCGCTGAATAATAACACTTGAAGGGGAATACACTGTGAATAAATCTCAACTAATCGAGAAAATTGCTGCTGGCGCTGACATTTCTAAAGCTGCGGCTGGTCGTGCATTAGATTCATTTATCGAAGCAGTTACAGAAGAATTAAAGGGTGGCGATCAAGTTGCTCTTGTAGGTTTTGGTACTTTTTCAGTACGTGACCGTGCAGCACGCACAGGCCGTAACCCACAAACTGGTGCGACTATTGAAATCGCAGCAGCTAAAATTCCATCTTTTAAAGCTGGTAAAGCACTTAAAGATGCCTGCAATAACTAACCACTAGTTTCAAATTCTGTGGATAACTAAAAAAAGCCATTGTTTATCAATGGCTTTTTTGTATCCAAACTTTTATAACAACAAAATAAACGTTTCATTCCTTCCTCTTCCATAAAAATATACCTATATACAAATAAGTGTTTCATAATTGACTTTGATTTTTTCTTCTTTATACTGAAAAATATACATAAATAAAAAAAGTGTTTCATTCTTAATGTCTGTTAAAACAGTTAATATCACTTTCTCAAAGCTTGGTAACATAAAACTTAATCTACTCGAAGTTAATGGCGAGCTAGAAATGCTAAGTGCGGGGTATTTTCTGCAACGTTATGATAGTGGTAGCAAACCAAACACTATTAAAAAAGATACTCAAGCCATACAGCACTTTTATCGTTTCTGTATTAAGAGCGGAATTAACATACATCGACTTATATCTTCTCAATCGCCATTTTCAATGGGACAGATTGAATCATACTCAGTTTTTTGTTCAATCGACGTCAAAACAGGTGAGCAAATAGGCCATAAGCATTATGAGCAGCGTATGCGGATTAGCTGGGCGTTTATTAAATGGCTGTGGTTGTTTTACCAGAACAGGACAAAGAACGAATTAGATAAGCTAAAAGCGGCTAAGATGCAGTTTTCTGGAATGGAGGCAGGCTTTAACTTGTATCTGAAAGCTCCTTTTAAGACCGATAAGATTGATAAACAAGGGTTAAGCCCCGAACTTCGCAATAAGTTCTTTAACATTATTAATCCATTACCGGAGAACGATCTGAACCCTTGGAAGTCCGATAAGATTAAATGGCGCAACTACGCGTTGTTATTAACTATGGTGCTTGGTGGGAATCGTAAAGGCGAATCACTTTTACTCAAGCTAAATCACTTTTCGCTATCAGGTCGTCGTAAATATTTTGAGATCCTTAAATCAGGAGATATCGATTATCCAAGAAGTGAAGCTCCTTCAGTAAAAACACTAGGTAGAGAAGTGGAACTTATCGACATTATGGCCGATGTTTTTGAGCATTATATATCCGTTTGGCGCAAGAAGTTCAGCAACGCCGATAAGAGTATGTATATGTTTCTATCAGCTAGGGATGGTCAACCGCTAAGTGTTCAAACGCCAAATGCCATTCTCAATGAACTGATCAAAAAACACCCTGAGTATGAGGGGCATTTATCACCTCACCGTCTTAGGAATACCTTTCATGATGTACTTAACGATGCGCTTAATGTGCAGAACATTGGAGAGTCATCGCTTAGTAGAAAATTGAACAAGGCTCCGATACAAGAGTATGCAGGTGGTTGGAAACGCGGAAGTGAGCAAACTCATCGCTACCCTAAAGGCTCTATACAGCGAGAAGTTGCTCAGGTTCACCAGATAATTCAGCAAAAAATATTATCACCAACCGATTATGCTAATAGCAAAAGGCAGGAAGAGATAGATGAGATGGACGCAGAATTTCAAGCGTGGGCGAATAGATAATGATTTCTAATAACACAGTTTTTGATATTGGTTTTACTAATTTTAAAGCAGAACCACTTACGATTGAGGAACGCACATTCACAAGTAGGCTTGGTTATAAAGTGGAGCTACTGGATGAGTCTGGTGAGTTTAATTCATCCGTAAAATTAGCTGACGATACTAGCGGAGTTAGTTATTTGTATTTCGATGGTTTCAGTTCATTGGAATCTGAATTAAAAGAGCACCTAAAGAACTTTTACATTTATCTTTTGCCACGTTATCTACCAGGAACTATGAGGCATTACCACGATGCAATTAAGCTTGTTATATCTGCTGTGGGTGAAGGGGAAATATTGGAAGGCGCTATAGAAATTGCCATGAATGTCAATCCTGCTATGAATGTCAATGTAATGAAGTCATTCGCTCAATTTCTCATTCTGAATGAATACGAAGGTTTATCCTATGACAAAGCGGAAGAAATTCTTATGTTGGAAGGGTATTCTGTCAATACGAATGGCTACCTGAACCTATTCACCTTAGATGATGAAATGGGGCCGTTTACACGAGAAGAGCTGAGAATATTAAACGAAGTAACCAAAAACACTGAAATTGAAGTAGCCGATAGGTTGCTATTAACGCTGTGCTTACAGTTTGGGTTGAGGCGTATTCAAATATCACTACTTAAAGAATCAGATTTTATTGAGGATGAAACACTGGGTGTTTGTTACCTGAATGTCCCTAGAGTAAAACAAGGAGCTCAGTTTCGTCGTACTGAATTTTCAAAACGTTTTGTTGATGATGAATTATCGACGTTAATAAAGTCCGTTCTCAAAGATAATTTTAAAAAGTATGGAAAACTTGGTCTTTCTTCACCTCCTTTGTTTTATAGGAAACGTTCGCAAGTGAATAATCTAGAAAAGTTCCCTCAACCAAAGAATTTAGATAAATACTCGGAAGTGGAAAAGATACACTACGCTCACCACATTTCACCGAGTGTTATAGGCAATAGGCTGAGTCCATTATCGAAAAAGCTTCCGCTTTCACCAAGAACAGGAAAACCCTTTCATCTGACACCCTATCGATTTAGATACACCGTAGGTACTAACGCTGTTATGGAGGGGATGACTGAAGAAGAAGTTGCAGATTTACTAGATCATAGTTCAATTCTTTGTATAAAACATTACTTTAGATACACACGTGAAATGTGGGAATTACTCGAAAATGCTACCGCAAACCGTACAGAACAACAGCATTTTACTGCTGCATGGAATCGTGAAGACGATCTTAGCGGGAACATATACGGAAAAGAAATAATCGAGTTGCATGCATTTACAGCAATAGGTAAATGCCAAAAGGAAGCTGCGTGTTATTTGGAGCCTGCGGTGGCTTGTTATAACTGTGATAAATTTTGCCCAAACAAAGAGACTAACTCTCATAAGAACGCGCTCACATCACTGAAAGACCGCAAGGAGGTAGTGGCATCCAAATCTACTGATTCCTTGTCAAAACATCTAGATGAGGCAATCGCTGGGTGTGAAGCAGCAATAGCCTATTCAGAAGGCGTGGAAGTAGTGAACATTTACCAAGGAGGACGTGATGAATGATGTCGTCAACTTAATTAGATTAAAGCGTGATGCAGATAGCGCTGGATTGCGTGAACTTGAGAGTCAAGCCAAAGAGCGCTTCGAAACAATGAATCTACTGCTTGACTCTAAATGGGAAGACTCCTATTGGTTATACCTAAAGAAGAATCAGAAAATTTTATTTGAAAAGCTTGGTAGTGGAGACCTGCCTGAAGAGTTAGAAACACTGTGTAAAGTATTTTTAGTCGATGTGCTGTGGAGGCAAAGGTTTCGATCTGAACCATATTCCCATTCCTATATAACAACCCTAACGAACACGGTTAAAATATGGGCTGAAATGGACGTTGAGACATTATCCCAAATAAATCAAAATTTGTATGATGCAACAATAGTTTACCTGAGAGAAAAGTATGCAGAACCTGAGACTAATGGTGTGCTGTTGAACAAAACTGTTAAATACCTAAACGAATGCAATTTGCTGAATGCGAATGTTGACACCAACGTAATCAGGAAGGTGTTAGGGAATGCTGACGAATACGGTAGAGTGCTAGCTAAGAAAGAGAAGATGCCCCTGCCCGAATTGGTAAAGGCGATAATTCATTTAAAGTGGGCTGTTGACGATAATTTTGATAGCAGTATAAATGCCATTAACGACAAGCTTTGTATCTTAACTCAGGTATTTCAATTTGGTTTAGGCTTACGAATTGGGGAGGTGTTGCGATTACCTCAAAACCCTCTTATTAAAATGGATGGTGAAACTTTTTGTTTGGTTTGGACGGAAAAAGGTTCAATGCCTATGGCTCGATATGTTCCTTTAATTTGGCGTCAGGCATTATCCGAAGCGGTAGAGATAATCCAGAGAATTACCAAGCCTTACCGAGAGAATGCAAAGTTATTAGAGGAACAGGGTACACTGGGTTTTTTAGAGAATAGACTGTCTGCATTAGTAAATGAAAGAGAAGAATTATTAACACAGAGAGTAGGACAATTAGATACCATTTTACAAGAAAAAAAGCAGGAAGCGATTAAATTCTGGCAGCTCAAACAGCATGTTATTGCTGACGCGCTTTATGAACTCAAAGACCTGCACAATATATTGCCAGTAGCATCTTCATCTTTAGACGCTGTTAGCTTAGTAAAATTTTATAAGACAAACGGGTTGGAGATTACAACTAAACCTACTGGAGCTAAAAAAAGCAGACATTACGCTACGGGTACTGCAATAACGTCAATGGTCGAGAAGTTAATTGAAAATAGAGCCCATTATGTGACTACAAGAGAGTTTTTACCAATATGTAATTCTTTTCATACAACCTCTAAAAGGTCAAAAGATGAGTTGATTAACCAGTCAGTAGAGTCTCTAACAGGACGTTTAAATCGCGCTACTTTCTTTAGTGAGTATGAACTGAAAAGCGCTAGCAAAACTGCTGTTTTGAGTAGAAAGAGTGCCCTAGATATTTTACAACGCTATATTCGAGGGGGGTATGACAATAAAAAACTAATTCCTATCAAAGATCTAGAAGAATTATTACCTGAGTTATTCAACCAAAAATCAGCATCTAAGGATTATGTAAAGAAGCTTTGTGGCAATAAGCAGTTCTCGTTTTATAAGCCTTCCAGTGGCTCTAGGGACTTCGTTAAGGTTAAAGGCTATTTGGCTGATATTGAAAAGGTGAAAGCGTTCTTTGTGTCTGAATATGAACGAATGAATTATGGCGTTGAAAAAGAGTTACTTGAGTGTGCTAAGGCCGAATATGAACAAGATGGTATTGAAATCAGTTCAAAGTCATTCAGCATTAAGCAGCATCCTTCAGAATATTTATTCTTAAGAGGTGGTATGCGTGGGGGTAAGTTCTATGAACACCTTCCTCAAATTATGGGGTATCACGCGATAAGGTACTTCTTTATGGGTAACGATAAGTACGATGGTGCTTTTAGACGGTATGGTATCGATATTGATAATCACATTACAGAATCGTGGCAAAGTCATAAAGGACGCCATTGGCAGACAACTAGCTTGTTTAGATCAGGACTTGCCGAGTTAGTGGTAAACAAGTGGATGGGCAGAACGACGGGTCAAGGCGAACACTATGATCACAATACTGGTAGCGAACGCTCAAAAGTTGTAGGTGGTGCCATGCTTCAAGATACCGAACGTTTTCTTGGTGCGGTGCCTGAAAAAATCAAAAGCTGGAAGGAGCACGACATCCCTGTCAGTAACTTGTCTCAACACTTAAGTGATAGCTTAAAATCCGTTCAATATAGTCCTCTTGGATACTGTACAAGAGACTTATATCTTAAGCCTTGTGAGTTTAATTTGAGGTGTTTGACAGGTAATGAAGGGAAAGGTTGTAAGCATTATATCTATGACTTACACGATCCATCGCATAGAGAAAAAATATCTGTTGAAAGAGATCGGTCTTCGCTAGAGTTATCACGACTGTTTGAGGTTTATGAAAGAGGTGTTGAGGCTGCGAAAATGCACATTGAGCATCATATGTGTGTCCTACGTAACACCACATCTATATTGGATAATGCTGAGATGATTTTAAGTGATGGTCAACTTGAAGATTTGCAAGATTTCATGCCATTTAAAAAAGACGGATCATATCCAGATGATTGTCCATTTCAATGCGGAGGGGATGAATAGTGGCAACTTCTAAAGAGGAATTTGAAAAAGCATTTAGGATCTTGAGTCAGTTCGAAAGGCAGTTAATACCTACAGAGGATTTTTGTTGGGAATATATTACTGATCGTGTAGAACCATCAAAACCGACATTATGGCGTAATATAGAATTTCGAGATGAATATGACAGAGTGAAAAAGCTTGTTAAAAGCTATAAGGAAGGTGACGTTGTATTTGACTTGGTAACATCCCAAGAATCCTTAAAAGATGCGGAGATTAAAAAGTTAAAAGAAGAAGTATGCCTACTTAAAGAGCAACTAAGTCGTGAAAGAGAAAGGCTTGCTTATGCCGCTGTAGTGGCTAGAAGAGAAAATATAGATCCAACAATGTTTGAAGAATCGAGCCCTCTAATAGGCGCAATTGCGAGGCGAAAAAAACATGGCTAATGGTCAACAAAAAGCTCAGCAAAACCTCGATGCGTTTCAGTCTTGGGTAGCAACTCAACAGGATGATGACTTTAAACAAATTGCTTTCAGAGGCAAGCTAAATCGTATTGAAGTGGCTAAAGCCGTAGGCTGTGGTAAGTCAGCGTTAAATCAAAATCCTGAGTTACGAGAATCCTTACAACAATTAGAAGATAACCTGCGCAACAAAGGTGTGCTGCCACCACTGACCGTCACCGCAAAAAAAGAAGCAGACAAGCCAAAGCAATACGATAATACGTCGAATCGCAAGTCACTTGATTCAAAACGCTTATCAGCACTGGAGGCTGAAAACATTGAATTAAAAACCAAAGTGAAAGAGCTTGAAGGTAAACTTGAGCGCTTTGGTGAATTGTCAGAAACCTTGTCAGAAATGGGATTCATGCCACGATGAATGCCGCCTTACACGAAGACCAATTACGCGTCACCAGTATCCCCTATACCTCATCAAAGATGGTGATATTCAGCGGTACACCGCTAAAGAAAAGCTCTTACAGATCCAACAGCGGTAAATATTATGTCACTATAAAGACAGACCCTAATACATTGCCTGTACAACCTACTATCGGACAGTATTGGTCAGTCAAAGGAAGTCGAAAAGTCGGAAGTGTGGACATAGGCGATTACGTGATGCAGCAGCATACCTACGAGTCACCTGAGCATGTTGAATGTACTTTACCAGAAACAGGTGAACAGCTAATCCGATTCATCACCAGAGAAAGTGCCTTTAAAGGTATTGGTGAAAGTAAAGCGAGGGCACTCTGGGAGCTTTTAGGTAAGAGTTTTCATGCAACCTTAAGAAAAGACACACCAGAGTCAAGAGCGAAACTTAGAACCGTTCTGAGCGAAGATTCCATTATCTCATTGTTTAAGGGATATTATAAATACAAGAATCTAGCCTACTGTAACTGGATGTCCGAACACAAGATACCTGCCAGTGTTCAGCAGCGTTTGCTGAAGTATCACACTGAGCAATCCATTGAAGCAATTAAACAGAATCCTTATGTGCTAATTGGTTTCGGCATGAGTTTTACAGAGGTGGATGCTCTTTCTCAGGCGCAGCTTGAGGCCACAAAAAATGATGACAGACGATTGAGCGCAGCGCTTGAAATAGCAATACGCAAAGAGATTGAGAAAGGCCATACTTATACGTTACAAGCTGATTTACGCCCTTATATAACCAAGTTACTTAAAGACAAAGAGCTGGTCGCCAAAGCGTTTAAGGCTGGACATGACAAAGCTCAGTATTTATTAAATCACACAACAGGCACATACCACCCAACGGCTCAGTTATTGATGGAAAATGTCGTTGCCAAACGACTTAAAGCACTTGCCAGTCATAATAATCTCTATGACGAATATGCAAATTCTGCATATTGCTCTGCGGTTGGTGAATTGCCTTATGAACTTACAAAAAAGCAAATCGAGGCGGTCACTACATGCCTTGATAACTCAATAAGCTGTATCACAGGTGGTGCTGGTACAGGCAAAACGACAGTGCTTAGAACAGCATTGCGTGCCTATAACTCAATGGGGTTCGAAATACATGCAGTAGCCTTAAGTGGTCGTGCGGCCATGCGCTTGCATGAGTCAATTGGTTTTATCACTTTAACAATAGCCAAATTACTGAGAAATGAACCTATTGATTCAGATAAACAAAAACATCTACTTGTTATTGATGAAGCTAGCATGATTGATTTACCGATTATGTACCGCTTGGTAAATCACATTCATCCCTCAGTGCGAATTATCTTTACAGGTGACCCCGACCAGCTTCCGCCAATTGGTTGCGGTAAAGTGCTAGCGGATATTGTTGCATCTAAAGCGATTGCAAACACAATGCTCGATATTGTGAAGCGTCAGGAAGGCTCTACGGGTATCCCCGAGTATTCGAAACTAATCAATCAAGGAAAAATACCAGAGCAACTTACTACTGGCGCAATTCATTTCCACGAAACAGATAAGAATGAGATACCTCAAGTCTGCTGTGAATTGTATCAACAATCTCCTGAAAACAGCCGAGTTATGGCACCAACCAAAGCACTGGTTGCTGAAGTCAACAAGCTCACTCAAGAGGCTGTTAATCACAGTGGCAGCAGGCTTGAGTTTGAAATGAATGGTGAGAAGTTATTTCAAAATCTGCGCCTTAATGACACCATCTTGTTTACGCAGAATCACTATGACAAAGGCATTCAGAACGGCTCGCTTGGTGTCCTCACAAGTGTTGATGCATCTGGAGAGGGTTATGGTGAAGTGACACTTGATACTGGTGATCAGATTGAAGTTACTCAAGCAGTGCTTGATTGTATGGAGCTGGGCTATGCGATAACTCTCCACAAAGCACAAGGATCTCAATTCCCACGCATTATCATTGCGCTACAAAAAGGAAGGATTGTAGACAGAGCATGGTTATATACCGCTATCACTAGGGCTGAAAGTGAAATCCATATTGTTGGTGCAGAAGATGATTTTAAAGCAATCACTGAAGCACCTAGCCATTCTCATCGACGTAATAGCTATCTTGTTGAGCTTTTAAAAAGATAAAAATAAAATTTGTTTCATTGGGAGTGATTAGAAGCGTAGCAAAGCTAATAAACTCCGAATGTAGAGCTGCTGTCAGATATTCTTGTTGTAAGAGATGCTATTGCTTGACAAAGGGGAGTCCATGCAGCCCCATTAAGAGGAAAATAATTGTTGCTAAAATAAGCGATGAAGGAGCAAATAGCCAACTGTTATTTGTCCTGCTTTAATGGCTTAGCTGTTTTTAAACTGGTGTTCTATTTCAGCATATAATGCATCAGCTCTATCGCATACTTCACAAGCCTCTGCTGTCATACCGAAAAACTCATCACTAAATATTTCAATAGTAACAAGTAAGTGCTCCGCAGATAAAACACTACTAATTTTTTGTGAAGGAATATGCAACTCTTTCTTATCTCTCGCAAAATATAGTGACTGTTCCCTTAAAGCTGAATACTCACCAGATTCATATTTAGCAAAAAACTCTTCAGCTCGCTCTTTACCTATACTATTTGCAAGTCTATCGCCTAGAAGATAAATTGGGTCTACTGCTATTTTATGTTTTTTGGTATGTTGAAATAATGGATCTTTACTACGTCTAACTTCTTTTTTATCATCACTCCAAGATCTCATATGACCAGATTTTATCTTTGCTATTTCTTCAAAAACAGTAATAGAAATAAACACTGAAGGGGCATAATGTTTAGCCAAAAACAATACAGATGCAGAGTTTATAAGTTCATAAACATGATATATAGCGGCATTATATTCATCTCTATCTAACAAGCCTATGTATTCATCAGAAATAACCACCGATGCATCATAAGCAAAATGATATCCTTTTTTATTCACCAAACCTCCTTAAACAGCTAACGAGGCTGTATAATTTCTCTTTTATAAAAAAACAGCCTAAAAAATTATTCAAAATTAAACCTCAAAACCCGTTGCTACGTGAAATCTGAGGTAATATCCTACTAGAATATGACTTTTGCAGGCTCCCTGAACATAAATTTCATCCGTCATTTTCCACTTTGGAGAAATTCTACAGCCTCAACGCCTTGCTAAGCAGAAAAAACTGTTGGCTATAATCGCGAAGCTATGGCCAACTGTTATTTTTCCGTTTAAGCAACTTATAGTTAGGGCTTATTTACTTGAGTTATATCGACAAACTCCCCTACACCCGGTTTAAAACCTTTAAGTATAGCGAACATGTCATCAGAGGAAGGGGGAAGATAATCACGAACAGCAGAAACTCGAGAAGCGTTGATCAATTCAGCCCTCGATTTCATTTTTTTCTGTGGATTATTTGCTAATTTGCTCATAGTTCTAGAAACCTAATTATATCTTGATCGGAGATATTACTTTTGCAAAATTCGGTTACCCTACGTGCGGCTGAACTTCCATTTTGATTATATGCTTTAGATGTTCTCTTGTCACATACACTCATATTTTTGTGTTTACCGTTGACTGTTTGCTCCCAAATGAGAGAAGTCCCTGTAGGTTTATACTCCCAGTGTAGTATAGAACCATCAATATCTGCAAGCGCATTAACAATTTCAATTGCAGCCCCAAAACGTTGGATTGGATTAGGTTTTAAGCATTTATTAATAGTTGTTTGAAGCTTTTTAGGTATGTGCAATGGGTATTTAGTTCTATCTGGAAATTTCCCTGCAACGATATCCTTACCAAACTGAATGCCTTCAGTATAAGCTGAAAATTGGTGATTAAAAGCATCATCACCAACACACATTCTATACATAGTTAATCCGACTTGATAAATATCAAAACGATTATCAAATTCAGCTTTAGCATTACCAAAGACTTCTGGCGGCCATTGCTTATTATAAAGATAAGGTTGTTGCGCTAAACCATCAATATCCATTACTTTTGCTTGACCAAAGTCTGCTATTAATGCTTCATCCCTATCTGAGATAAGTATATTGTCAGGTTTTATATCAAAATGAATCAACTTTTTTGAATGAATATTATGAAGTCCATTTAGCATATGCGTAGAATATCTAATAATTTCTTTAACCGTCAGATATCTACTCGACATTTTTTGTTTTAAAGAACCGTTTTTATAAAAAGGTGAAGCCACGTAAATCTTGTCTACGTCATCACAAGCATAATTTACTTGCACAACATTTGGGTGAGCGCTTTTATAAAGAGTTCTAGCTTCACTAAAATATTGATCCGTTGAAAACCCTGGCGTTTTGTCGACTTCCTTTATAACCATTTCAGCATCTAGCAACTCATCATGTACTCTATACACTTTTGAATTTTTGCCATCTTGTCCTATTTCCTGAAGTTTTTTGAATGAGACTTGAGCTTTTTGATAAGTAAACATTACGACAATGCTCCCATTGCAACTAATCCAGCCTCTCTTGAATAAGTATTGCGTAGTAGCTGCCAATCATCTAAAAGTTCATATACTTTTTTACCTTTAACTATTTCATCAAAATCATCTGTGTTAATGCTCAATCTTGATGATATTGAAGTTTTTCTACCAGTAAAATATTGCTCAACGTCACTACTTGAAAAGGCCTCTTGTATTACGCCCTCAATTTGTAATCTAGTAATATCCATATTTTGAGAATTCCCTTCAGTCACTCTAATTCCTGCAATGTTAATTGAATATTCCCTTAAGATGTCCAAAACACAATTTCGTATATACTTGAGTTTTTCTGGGAAGTCTAAAGCTGCAGGAACTTTAATTACTTCATTATTCACAACTTTAAATACATCTTGATTTGCTTCTATCACAACAAAAGTGGTTTTTTTAGGTTCTACTCTAATCCCTAGTATATTCATATATATCCTTTAAATGACTCGGTGCTGACCATGAGCCCTAACAATTTAATCAGGGTAAACTGTCCTCTTTTCCTACAAGAAAGTTTCCGCTTTATTTATTTTCTATATTATTAGCAAATACTTATAGCCTTTACCAGTTCTTTATTTAGCACGCTTTCTATTTATGTTATCTAACAGGAAATGGGGAAACTTTCCTCATTTCGTGACTTGGGAGGAAATCCCATAACATTATACAAATAAACAGTAATATAAATTATGAAACATTAGAAAATATATGGAAAAATTTTGATAGCTAACGTCAATACTGCGCACAAAGTAATCTTATTTATTAATACTAAATCTATGTTATTCAGTGATCACAGTAAGTGTCATTAGGTGGCAGTGTAGGATGATAATGACTGGCAGTTCTGATGTAACTGGATGGTTCATTGTCCATATTCAAGTAGCACTGTTGTTAATCCACTATTAGAAGTTTTTAGGCGCTTTATAAGGCTACTAAAATTGAAATAGTGGTTTACACGGTCATAGTTGCCTATGGGGTGGTGTTTGGTTTTTTTTATTTAGTAGCTAATGCAGATTGGATAGCTGTAGTCTTTAAATTTATCAACCGTAAGCATAAATCACCTCAACTCACTCAACCCTAAAGCTATAGCTTCTTGTTGAAAACGACCAGATATATTGACCACTCTTTCATAAGCACTAGTCAAAAAATGCTCTTCAACTTCTTTACTAGTTCCGTAATATTCAGGCTGTTCAACAACATCATCAAACCCATTTAAATCTACTTCAACCTTGGGAGTAATTGTTCGTTTTTTATCGAAAGTCACAGCACTTAAATCCTTACCTTCAATATCCTCTTGAACGACGGCTTTCATCTTTTCAAACTTAACAACATCAGCTTCAAAAGGAACATCTTGTTTAACGCGATATGCATACTCCAGAAGCTTAGGCTCAGCAGGCATGTACATAATAGCTTCTTTATTTTTAGAGCCAGTCATTCTCAGTATTCGACCTAAAATTTGTCTAAAGTGCATTTCAGTCTTTATATTGGTTAGATGGCAGCATATCTGTAAACGAGGAATGTTCGTTCCTTCACTGATCATTCCTACCGATATTATCCATTTAGTTTGCGCATGCCTAAATTGTTGAATAATACTTGTTGGCTCACTTTCCCTGTAGGTAACAACAACGGTATCTTCGTTAAAGCAGGTTTTCATTAATGTTGATATCTGTCTTGCATGCTCAACAGATGACGCAACAATTAATCCTGCCGCGTCTGAATTTTTGGTTCGAATTGAACTTAGCTTTTTTTGTGCAGAAGAAATTACGTATTTAATTACCGCTTCATTTTCAATAATCTCCTGATAAGGAACGACTGACTCCATTAATAAAGATTTAAAGCTACTGAATGTTTTTGTCTCTACGTCATCTACAACCGAAATATTATTATTATCAATGGCAATTATCTGCGGCACACGACAAACATCGTCTGTAATGGCCTCAGAAAGCCCATAAACATAATCACACGATATTTTGTTGCTAGGATGCATATAGTTTGAAAGAACAATAGGAGCCGCATCTGAGCGCCAAGGAGTTCCCGTTAACGCTAAGGTAAATTTAGCCTTATCTTGAATGTTCAGTATTATCTGTTCACCCCATGCATTGGCATTATCAATATTCGATCCCGCACAATGATGAATCTCATCAAATATCACAAACACTCGATACCGTTCAAATAACTGCCAAAAGTTAACATCTAAATACTGTAAATTTTGATACGTTAAAGATCTCCCTCTAGCGCCTATTAGCCCATCAAACCGCTCTTGAGTTTTTAACTGCAAGCTTTCACTAAAATCTTGAGAAACAATTGAAGATGGTGAAAAGCAAATGATTAAATCGACCATGCTATTTTTTAACAATTGATCGGCCAATTCAGATGCCATCAAGGTTTTACCTGCTCCTGGTGTGGCTAAGGCTAAAAAATGGCTAGTGCCATTTTGATATTGTGTTAACGCTAAATTAATACACTCAGCTTGCCATTGTCTTAGTTTCATATTTTCTCTAGTGGTTCATCTTGCTTAAGTAAGCCTTCAATAGCCCTGATCTTCCCTAATATTCTGGTGTTGTTATCTCTAGCCTTATTGTATTGCGGCTGTAATTCATCAACTAACTGAGGAAATTCTGAATAAAGCTCTTTGTATGCTTCAGACTCCCCTATATTCAATAGCAACTCAGCTTTGTAATGATTCAATTTACCCAATAATAGTGCTTGCTTATCACCATGTTTCACAGAAGGTTTTTCTTCAAACTTAATCTTTAATGCCATGGTGCTAACGTCAAAATTATCAGTTTTACTAAAACGGGTTCCTCCTTTATTTTTAAATTTCGATTTTTTAAGCCAGTCTTTTTTTACTAATTTTAAAAGTTCAGCATATATCTTCCGTCGAACATTTGAAGGCTCTAATGAAGGGTCGCTTTTCAAGGCAAAATAAGCTGACCTGACATCGCTCGTTGTGAAGTGATCAAAGTTTGTCGCGACAATAATTTGAGCTACCAAAGGGTCTATTTTCATTTTTATTATTGCTACAAAAGTTAATTAGTTGATAGGAAAGTAAATAAATTGATATATGTGTTAATTAGTTTCATTATATGTCATGGGTTGGGGCACTGCAATATGGGAAAATTTATTCTTTTATTTGCGGAAGTTTTGAATGCAGCCCGTACAAACGTTAATTGGCATGAATATCAAACTTGCTCGAACGAAACGTTCCATAACTCAAGCCGAAGTAGCTAATAAGATAGGAATAGAAGCAAGTTATCTAAGCCGGATTGAAAGAGGTACCGTGCCTGTTTCATGTGAAAGGATTTATGAGATTATTCATTTCCTCCATTGCGATATTGATGAGATTTTTCCTGTGCCATCAGAAGTCGAAACGCAATTTAATAAATGATAAAAATAATAAACTTATATTTTTAAAATAGATAAAAGTAATGCTAAGAGGTTTTTAGAGTATATTAACCCCAATTATTTATACAAAAACAACAAGCTATCGAGTCGCCTTTCAGATATTTAAATCAAAATATCATTGCCTTCACTCACTCAATAGCTAACAAGGATTTTACCAGCATGTTTGAACAAGTATTTAAAAACGTCGACGACATTTTCCACAAAGACGCAGGTTGCTCCTCCGAGCTAGATTACACCGAACAATCATCATGGATGTTATTCTTAAAATACCTCGACGACCTTGAGTTTACCAAGTCGCAAGAAGCTGAAATGATGGCTGAAGCCTACGAGTACATCATCGACGAGCAATACCGTTGGAGCCAATGGGCTGCACCAAAAGATGCCGAGGGTAAATTCGACCACAACAACGCCTTAACGGGTGATGACCTGATGGACTTTGTTGATGGTCAACTGTTCCCGTACCTAAAAGGTTTTAAGCAACGTGCTGATAACGCCAATACCATTCAATACAAAATTGGTGAGATTTTTAGCGAGATAAAAAACAAAATTCAAAGTGGCTATTCACTGCGTGACGCACTGGAAAAGGTTGACTCGTTACGTTTTCGTTCACAGCAAGAAAAGCACGAACTAAGCCACTTATACGAAGCCAAAATTAAAAACATGGGTAACGCAGGTCGTAACGGTGGCGAATACTATACTCCTCGCCCATTAATTCGCGCGATGATCGACGTAGTACAACCACAAATTGGTGAAACCATCTACGACGGCGCTGCTGGTTCAGCAGGCTTTTTATGTGAAGCGTTTGATTACCTACGTCAAGGTGGGCGCGACAAAGTTAAGTTAAGTACTAGTGATTTAGACACACTGCAAAACGATACCTTTTACGCCAAAGAGAAAAAGTCACTAGCTTACGTTATCGCTATCATGAATATGATTTTGCACGGCATTGAAGCGCCTAACGTATTACACACCAATACCTTGTCTGAAAACCTGCAAGACATTCAGCCAAGTAATCAACACAGCATAATACTGGCTAACCCTCCGTTTGGTGGCAAAGAGCGTAAAGAGGTTCAAGAGAATTTCCCAATACAAACGGGCGAAACGGCATTTTTGTTTTTACAGCATTTTATTAAAATGCTCAAACCAGGTGGTCGTGGTGCCGTTGTCATTAAAAATACTTTTCTAAGTAATACCGACAACGCCGCGATTAAACTGCGTAAAGAGCTACTGGAAAATTGTAATTTACATACTGTATTAGATTGCCCAGGTGGTACATTTTTAGGCGCAGGTGTAAAAACCGTGGTGTTATTCTTTATTAAAGGCGAACCGACCTTAAATACATGGTTTTACGAGCTGAATGTCGGTCGTAACATGGGGAAAACCAACCCACTGAATGATAAAGACTTAAAAGAGTTTGTTGATCTTCAAAAAGGCTTTGCGGATTCAGATAAATCATGGTCATTAGCGATTAGTGATATTGATGAAAGCACTTATGATTTATCAGTTAAAAACCCGAAGGTTGAAGAAGTCGCACCATTACGTGAACCTAAGGTAATTATTGACGAGATTATAGCACTAGATAAAGAATCAGAAGTGATATTGGCTAAGATTCAGGAGCTGTTGTAATGGAGTGGCCTTTAGCTAGATTGGATAGCCTTTATGACATTGCCAGAGGCGGATCACCAAGACCCATTAAAGATTTTATTACGGAAGACCCTAATGGAATCAACTGGGTGAAAATTGGTGATGCAACCGCTAGTGGAAAATTCATTTACGAAACAAAGCAAAAAATAAAACCAGAAGGCATTCAAAGGTCGCGATTTGTTAATAAAGGCGATTTTATTTTGTCAAATTCAATGAGTTTTGGCCGCCCTTATATTATGGGAACATCAGGTTGCATCCACGATGGATGGTTAGTGTTAAGTGCAAAAGATGAGCGAATAGACCAAGACTTCCTCTATCATATGCTAGGTTCGCCCTTTGTATTTAATCAATTTGACACACTAGCAGCTGGTTCAACGGTTAGAAACTTAAATATCGATTTAGTTAGTGGTGTGAAAATACCATTACTTCCGATTACTGAACAAAAACGCATTGTGGCATTACTCGACACCGTGTTTGTCGACTTAGAACAAACACGTGCTAAAACCGAACAAAACCTAAAAAATTCCCGCGAGTTATTTGATAGCTACCTACAACAAGTGTTTAGCCAAAAAGGTGATGGTTGGGTTGAGAAAACGCTAAAGGAAGCGTCTTTAGATTTTGGTCGAGGTAAGTCAAAACATAGGCCAAGAAACGATGCGTCGCTATATGGTGGTGAATATCCTTTTGTACAAACAGGTGACGTAAGAAATTGCGAACACTTAATTACTAAGTATTCTAAAACTTACAATGAAGTAGGATTAGCACAAAGTAAATTATGGCCTAAAGGTACGATCTGCATCACGATAGCTGCGAATATCGCTGAAACTGGCATATTAGATTTTGATAGTTGTTTTCCTGATAGTGTAATTGGTGTGGTAGTTAACCCTGAAGTGACAACTATTCCGTACGTCGAGTTTTTATTACAGTCTTTTAAAGCTATTTTACAGGCAAAAGGTAAAGGCTCAGCGCAAGCCAATATCAATATGGGTACGTTTGAAAAATTAAAGTTCCCATTTCCAAGCATAGATAAACAAAATGAAATAGTTAATTCACTTAATGAAATAATGATTTCAGTACAGAAATTAGAAGTTATCTACCAGAAAAAATTAAGCTCGATAGACGAACTAAAAAAATCAATCTTACAAAAAGCCTTTAGTGGTGAGTTAAATACAATAGCTAACTAATCATTGGTAAATAATTTATAACACAGGTAAGTGTCATGAGTAGAAACGAATCAGAAACCCGCGCCGAGTTAATATCGCCTAAATTGGCGTTAGATGGCTGGGGTAAAGCAGGACATAGCATTATTCGCCGTGAAGTGAGTATTACTGCAGGGCGTATTTTAGGTGGCGGTAAACGAGGCTCAAAACTAAGCGCTGATTATGTTTTAGAGTTTCAAGGTCGTAAACTTGCTGCAGTTGAAGCTAAACGTGAAAGCCTAGGTTATACCGAAGGTGTGCGCCAAGCGAAAGACTACGCCACACGGTTACAGTGTCGTTTTGGCTACGCCACTAACGGTCATGACATTTACCAAATAGACATGCTAACGGGTGATGAGCAGTTAGTTGATCGTTATTTAAGCCCTGAAGAAATGTGGGCTATTGCCTTTAATGGCGAAGATGGTACAGCAGAGCCTGAGTTCACCAGCACATGGCGTGAAAACTTTGCAAAAATTCCCTTTGAATGTAAAGGCGATTGGCAACCCCGTTATTACCAAGAAAATGCCATCAACCAAGCTTTAGAAGCAATAGCGCAAGGTAAAGACCGTATTCTACTAACCCTTGCAACAGGCACGGGTAAAACCTGTATTGCTTTTCAATTAGCATGGAAGTTATTCCACAGCCGTTGGAGCTTACAAGCGGCCAAAAATCCAAGTAACGCTAAAAAGCGCCCTCGTATTCTATTTTTAGCCGACCGTAATGTATTAACCAAACAAGCCTTTAACGACTTTGGTGCTTTTGGCGAAGATGCCGTGGTACGTCTAACCCCAAATGAAATTAGAAAAGCCAAAGGTGTGCCTAAAAATGCCAGTATATTTATGGCTATCTTTCACACTTTAATGAGTGATTCAGCAAACAACAGTAAAACTGAAGACTTGGTCGAACTAGAAGACGAAGACTTTAACCAGCCTACAGTAACGGACACCAGTAACTGTAACTTCAGACAATATCCGGAAGACTTCTTCGATTTTATCATTATTGACGAATGTCACCGTGGTGGCGCAAATGACGAAAGTTCGTGGCGCGATATTCTTAACCATTTTGAACCAGCCGTACAACTAGGTTTAACAGCGACACCAAAGCGTACAGAGAATGCTGACAGTTATAAATACTTTGGTGACCCCGTTTATAGCTATACCTTAAAAGAAGGTATTAACGACGGATTTTTAACGCCGTTCAAAGTGTATCCCATTGTCGGTACCATGGACGAATACGTTTATACCCCAGGCGATGCAGTAACCTTTAAAGGCGAACCAGAAGCAGGTAAAGTTTATAAAGAAGGTGATTTTAACCGTATAATAATAATGCCACAACGTGAACAAAAACGTGTGCAATATTGGATGGATCACATCAACCCACATGAAAAAACCATTGTTTTTTGTGCCATCCAAGAACATGCCGGTATGGTACGCGACTATATTAACCAATACGCCGTTAAAAAAGGTTGGACAACCAACCCAACGTATTGTGTGCGAGTTACCGCTAACGATGGCGCTGCAGGTGAAAACGATTTAAGAACATTCTGCGATAACGAAAAAACTATACCGACCATATTAACCACGTCACGCAAGTTATCTACAGGTGTAGATGCCCGTAATGTACGTAATATCGTATTAATGCGCCCATGTAATAACATGATCGAGTTTAAGCAGATTATTGGTCGTGGTACGCGTATGTATGACGGGAAATCATTCTTTACCGTGTACGACTTTGTAAAAGCGCACCATAATTTTTCTGATCCAGAATGGGATGGTGAACCATTACCGCCGGAAGAAAAACCAGACGAAGAACCTTGTGATATTTGTAATACCAAACCATGCGCTTGTGTATGTGAAGTTTGTGGCTTTAACCCGTGTAATTGCAAAGAAGATAAACCAGACGAGCTTTGTAGCGAATGTAATCAATCACCCTGTCAATGTTCCGATGAACCAATCGAACCTTGTAATAACTGCGATGACACACCTTGTAGTTGTAATACGGGTGAAGGCGGTGGAGAAACCGGAGGAACAGAAAAAATATACATTACCCTAACCGACGGAAAAGCTCGGCAAATACAACACATGAAAAGCGTGTTGTTTATGGGAGCCGATGGTGAAATGCTTACCGCCAAACAATTTGTCGAGCAGCTATTTGGCGACTTACCACGTTTTTTTGGTAACGAAGATGAATTACGCGAAATATGGAGCAATCCAAGCACCCGTGAAAAGCTATTAGCTGATTTACAAGAAGCCGGTTACGACAATGAAAAGCTCGATAGCATGAAAGATATTATCGACGCCAAAGACAGCGACGTTTACGACCTGCTAGCCTTTGTAGCTTATGCAAGAGAAACGCACACACGTACAGAACGAGTAACAACCGCTAAGCAAGGTATACACAGTGAATTTACCTATAAACAAATCGAGTTTATCGACTTCATATTAGATAAATACATCGAAGACGGTGTACAGGAACTAGCAGCCAAGAAAATGCGCAGTCTAGTCGAACTTAAATACAACACCATAAGCGACGCCGCTGCCGAGTTTGGATCACCCGCTGCAATCCGTGACACGTTTATCGGGTTTCAGAAGTATTTGTATGAGTAGTGAATCAAAAGGAAATAAATAATGGAACAAGTATTAAATTGGGTAAATCAAAATCAAACATTGGCAATTATAGTTGCGGTTATAGGTTTAATTGTTTTTATCTTCAGCTTAAAAAGTACTACAACAAAGATATTCGCATCAAATCGAGGAGTTAGTGCAGGTAGAGATATAAATGGAACTGTAACGACTGGGAATTTCAACTCAAACAGTTCTGGAGTTTTGGGTATCTTAGCTAATATCGCAACAATTTTAGGTTTATTAGTTGGTAGTGCGACTTTATACGTTTCGTATTTGGCATTAGATAAAATGGGTTAAAAATAATGTTATTAGAAAGGGCAAGGTCAGTTGTAACCAAAGTTATAGCAAAAGGTAGAGCTGTTGCTGCTGGGAGAGATATAAATGCTCCTGTTTTTACAGGGGACATTAAAGACTCAGAAATTAACATAGATCAAAAATCATTTGCTCAAGCTACATTCTTAGCGCAAGCCAGTGCTTTTGATAGTTGTAACAATAAAATCCCATTACTTTGGGCAACCCTCCAATGCTTAAAATTACTATCACCAGATAGAGAACTTAGAGAAAAATTAAAGCTTAAATTTGTTCAAGATAAAGTTAGCTTGAGCGTCGTCGTATTAAATGAAGAAGCTAAAAATATTCGCTTACTCTACTCCAAAGCTACTAGTGGAGAAATCGATAAGAAAGATCTAAAAACTATTATTTCAACTATTTATAAAGATATTAAGCCAGGGTTTACTGTTCAAATAATTTGCAATAAGGTGATTTCAAAACCAGTTAAAGAGTTTTATGAAAAGGCAATAACAGACGAATTTAATACAAAGCACTTTAATAAAGAAAAAGATTCTTTTACCAGTTTTAATATCGATATATTGAAGATTATATTCACTAATTCGACCTTAGATGTGTTAAAAAATAATAGTAATGCGACGTCTTATATATCTCCTGAGAATATAGAACATGTAAGTGAACTAACTAAGGCGTTTGCTATAAAGTTGCTATCACAAATGCCCTCAACGGACTTTTCCATAATAAAGCGACATGATTTAGAAGTAAGGTTTGGCGCAGAGCACTACAGTGAAATATTCCCATCACCTCCAAAATTTGAAGCTTCTATACCGAGCAACCTCAGAAATCAGCAAGAGTCTATTTTAAAATCAATCTTTAGAGATAATAAAAACTCGATAATTCATGCTCGTGGTGGGGTTGGTAAAACGGTAATGGCTAGATTGGCTGATACGATAATACCTTCTCACTCGTGTTCTATTGTCTACGATTGCTTCGGAGATGGACTATATCGTTCGATGCTCAACCCAAGACACTCTTTTGATAAAGTATTAGTTCAAATTATTAATGAGTTAGCAATTAATGGCTTGTGTGATTCGTTGATAGCCATGAAGAAGGACAAGGGACAATTAATGCAGGAGTTTATATCTTGCATAGAAAATTCAGTGAAATGTTTAAAAAAAGGAAATAAGCAGGCACACTTATATATTTTCATTGATGCCGCTGATAATGCAGTCATGGCCGCTAAAGAAAAAGCTGAGAATTCAATAGTCACACAATTGCTAAATGATTTAATGATCGATGGCTGTACTGTTATTGCATTATGTAGAACAGAACGAATAGAACTGTTAGCACCGAGAAGCGATATTTCTCAATTTGAACTTAGAGCATTTTCTGAAGAAGAGTCATACGCTCATCTAAACCTTTTTTATTCGGATGTTACGGAAGAGCATGGCAAAGAATTCCACCGGCTATCAGGAGGTAATCCGCGTGTTCAAGCTTACGCTATAGAAGAGCTGTCTCTTATACACATCTCCGAGCCCACGAGACTAAGGCGAATCTCG
>OJAZ01000370.1_pt1 | contig 22252 bp, 16 predicted proteins | sample 1589851 | NCBI WGS metagenome assembly OJAZ01 (sample SAMN05416792, study PRJEB24817) | seawater metagenome | isolation source: Sea water | place: Canada:Atlantic | collected 2013-07 | reverse complement strand
GAGATTCGCCTTAGTCTCGTGGGCTCGGAGATGTGTATAAGAGACAGCATATACACTGGTTGAACCTTACGAACTTGAGCGTGCTAACGTGTATCACTTTGACTTGTATCGTTTAGGTGATCCAGAAGAACTCGAATTTATGGGTATACGCGATTATTTTTCACCGCAGGCTATTTGTGTTGTTGAATGGCCAGAAAAGGGTGGAGAGTTTATTCCTGTACCCGATTTAGATATAACGCTAAGCTATGTAGGTGACGAGCGTAAAATTGTGTTCAAAAGTACCAGTGAACGTGGTGCAGCAATTGTCGATAAACTAAAAAAATAAATAATAAAATAGTGAAGGCAGTAATTATCAAATGAATCGAGGCGCAATTAAACTCTCAGTTTCTCTTATGATTTTCATCATGAGCTTTTCTTTGTGGGCACAAAACACGATAAATAGTGTGCGTGTGTGGCCATCTCCAGATAGTACACGCGTTGTATTTGATTTAGACGATAAACCCGATTTTAGTTATTTTATGCTAAAAAACCCAAGCCGCTTAGTGGTTGACCTAGAAAACACCAAAGAGCTTAAAGTACTACCCGGTGTGCCACCTAAGCACCAAATTGTTAGCAAATTACGTTACTCAAAGCCCAAAAATAAGCAAAGCGTTCGTTTAGTATTTGAGCTAAGCGCACCCGTAAAACCAGTGCTATTTGCGCTTGCGCCTACTGGTCCATACAAAAATAGGCTTGTGGTCGATTTATATAATAAAAGTGAACCAGAACCAGTGGCTTCACCTGCACAAAAAGCGGCAAAAAAACGTCAACTTAGCCAAGAACGCGATATTGTAATTGCTATCGATGCGGGGCATGGCGGAGAGGACCCTGGCTCAATAGGGCCATCAGGCACGTATGAAAAAACGGTTACGTTGCAAATAGCTAAGCGTCTTGAGCGAATGATAGACGCTGAGCGGGGCATGATTTCGCGTATGGTACGAAGTGGCGATTACTTTGTAAAACTTAATACGAGAACAAACAGAGCACGAGAGAAAAAAGCCGACTTTTTTGTGTCTATTCACGCTGATGCATTTACAAGCCCTGGTCCCAATGGTGCATCGGTATGGGTGTTGTCATTACGAAGAGCTAATTCTGAAATCGGTAAATGGATAGAAGATAAAGAAAAGCATTCCGAGTTGCTCGGTGGTGCAGCCGATGTAATGAAAGATGCGGCTAACGAAAAATACTTAGCGCAAGCATTACTTGATATGTCGATGGATCATTCAATGAAAACCGGCTTAAACGTTGCAGAAGAAGTAGTTAAAGAGCTACGAAAAGTTGCAAAGCTTCATAAAAAAGACCCGCAACATGCTAGCCTTGCGGTTCTTAAGTCGCCAGATATTCCCTCTATTTTGGTCGAAACGGGGTTTATATCTAACCCGCGAGAAGAAAAACTATTGAAAAGTGCAAATCATCAAGAGCGTTTAGCTAAGGCTATGTTCACTTCAATTAAAAATTACTATTTGAAAAACCCACCAGATGATTCGTTGTTTGCAAAATTAAAGTCGCAATACCCTACAAAACATAAAGTACGTCCGGGTGAATCTTTAAGTATGCTGGCAAGCCGTTATGGGATCAGCATAAGTAAAATAAAAAGAGTAAATAAACTAAATTCAAACACGCTTTTTATTGGTCAAGAGCTCGACATACCACAAAGTTAATTACATAAATCTGCACGCAGTTTGCTAGGAAATATCATGAATATTGAAATACTACCTGCCCGTTTAGCCAACCAGATTGCCGCAGGTGAAGTGGTTGAGCGTCCAGCGTCGGTAGTAAAAGAGCTTGTTGAAAATAGCCTAGATGCTGGCGCTACTCGTATTCAAATAGAGATAGAGCGTGGTGGCCATAAGCTTATTCGTATTCGTGATAATGGCTCGGGTATAGGTAAAGAAGAGCTCACACTTGCGCTTTCTCGCCATGCGACAAGTAAGTTAAAGTCGCTTGATGATTTAGAAAATATTTGTTCACTAGGTTTTAGGGGCGAGGCATTAGCTTCAATTAGCTCAGTATCGCGATTAACCCTCAGCTCCAAACCAAAGACTCAAGACGCTGCTTGGCAAGCATTTGCAGAAGGCCGTGATATGGCTGTGCAAGTTAAGCCGGTTGCTCACCCTGATGGCACCACCATTGAGGTTAAAGATCTATTTTTTAATACCCCTGCACGGCGCAAATTTTTACGTACCGAAAAAACAGAGTTTACCCATATTGATGAGCTCATTAAGCGTATAGCGCTTAGCCGGTTTGATGTATCGATTACGCTGACTCATAACGAAAAAGTAGTTAGGCAATACCGCGCCAAAACAGATCCCGCTCACGCCATAACTCGCGTTGCACAAGTTGCAGGTAAGGCGTTTGCAGAGCAAGGACTTCATATTCAATCTGGGGAAGCAGGGCTTCAACTGCATGGCTGGGTTTTACCGGTAGGCTCTGTAAATACAACGCAGTACACGTATGTAAATAATCGTATGATGCGCGATAAGCTCATTTTACACGCTATTCGTCAGGCATTTGAAGAAGTTAGTGGGGTACAAGAGCTACCAGGGTTTGTAATTTATATTGATATTGACCCACGCCAAGTTGATGTAAATGTACACCCAGCAAAGCATGAAGTACGTTTTCATCAAGGTCGCTTAGTACATGACTTTATTTTACAAGCGATCAAGCAAGTTGTTGTGCCATTGCAAGGTGAGTTTAACAATGAAGCGGTAACGACAGCTGATGATCATTTACCTGCATTTACTCATGCCATGCATCCGTCGACATCTAAAAATGAGACTAGCGGCGGTTACGATTATCCTAAATCTCAGTTACAACCAAATTACTCAGGTAGTTCAAGTTCAACTGGTGCAAAAAGTAGTGGTGGTGAATACAGAGCATCATCAAGTGCAAACCATCAAGACGTGAATGCGTTTTATCAGGGAGTGAGTGAACAACATGCTGCTCACTTTGATGTCGTGGCGCAAACCACTCAGCAAGATTCATCAGTACCGGAACAAAGTGCTGTGAGTATGGTGTCTATTATTAGTTTGCATGATGGAAACTGTGTCTTTAGTGCGCAGCAGCAGCTATTTTGCTCACATTTTAAATACGCCATAGTTGATGATTGGCATGAGCAAATTAAAGAGCAAGGTAGCCTTGAAGGTAAAGCATTGTTATTACCTGTAAGGGTTAATTTATCAAAAGAAGACTGTTTGCTAATCGAAGGGCAGCAATCGTGGTTCACGCTGCTTGGCTTTGAATTGGTGATAGAGAAGCAGTTTGTCATGGTTAAAAAGCTGCCATCATGTTTGTATTTACTTGATGTAAGTAATGCTGTTAACGAGTTACTAAGCGCCTGTAAAAGGCAGCTTGAAAACATAGAAGATTGGTTAAAATGGCAGGCCGAATGTATACCGCCGCGCTTTTATGCTAGCAACGTATTTATAACTCAACAAATGCGCTTACAAAATAATCCGCAAACTATTGAACGCTTGCGTGAAAAAGCAGTTAAAATAGAGCTAAGTCAGTATTTAGCGCAATTAAATTAGGGTGTTCGTGTTGAGTCAATTACCAGTTATATTTTTAATGGGTCCCACTGCTGCAGGTAAAACAGCATTGGCTATTTCTTTGTGCGAGCATTTAAATACAGAGATAATCAGCGTCGATTCAGCATTAGTGTATAAAGGTATGGACATTGGCACTGCAAAACCTGATTCAGAAGAATTGGCTCGCGCTCCACATCATCTTATTGATCTGCTTGACCCGAGTGAAACGTATTCTGTTGCAGATTTTAGACGTGATGCAATAAAAAAAATTGATGAATTTCATCAACAAGGTAAAGTACCTGTATTAGTTGGAGGTACAATGCTGTACTTCAAGGCACTTATTGACGGTTTATCGCCTCTGCCTGAGGCAGACCCAGCTATAAGGGCTCAACTTGAAGCAGAGGCTAGTGAGTTTGGCTGGCCACACTTGTATCAAGAACTCGTAAAAATAGATCCACAAGCGGCACAAAAAATGAGTGAAAACGACTCGCAAAGAATTAACCGTGCGCTGGAGGTATATCGATTAACCGGTAAAACAATGACTGAACTGCAAAAGCAAAAGCAGCCACCTTTACCGTATACTTTTCATCAATTTGCCATCGCGCCGCAAGAGCGAAGTGAATTACATCAACGAATTGAAGAAAGGTTTAAAATAATGATAGATCAGGGGTTTGAAAATGAAGTTTCGGCCTTATATCTACGTAAAGATTTACATCACAATATGCCTTCTATTCGTTGTGTGGGCTATAGACAGATGTGGGATTACCTTGCGGGTGAAGTAAGTCATGATGAAATGGTATTTCGAGGTATTGCAGCAACCCGGCAATTGGCTAAACGTCAATTAACTTGGTTGAGAAGTTGGCCTGATGTTACTTGGTTAACAACCGGCGATGAAGAAAACTTGCATCATGTAGTAAGTTCGCTAAGCTAGTAGTAGTTGGATATGATTTAGCTTTATTAAATGAGTTCAGCCACTTAATTATAATAACACCTAGAACGAAGGAAGAATAACATGGCAAAAGGCCAATCGTTACAAGACCCATTTTTGAATGCACTACGTCGTGAGCGCATTCCGGTATCAATCTTTTTGGTTAATGGCATAAAATTACAAGGTAAAATCCAGTCATTTGATCAATTTGTTATTTTACTTGAAAACACGGTAAACCAAATGGTTTACAAACACGCAATTTCAACAGTTGTACCTGCTCGCGCAGTCAACTTCCAAGGTGTTCAAGGGAGCGATGACACTGAAGAACCAGAAGCTGGAAACTTTTAATTAGGAGCGTAATGCTTGTTTGACCGCTATGAATCCGGCGAACAGGCAATTTTAGTTCATATCGACTTACCTAAAGAAGGGGATCGTGAAGATCTTCATGAATTAGAAATGTTGGTATCTTCTGCTGGTGTTAGTAGTTTGGCGGTTGTGCAAGGCAGCCGTCAAGCACCACATCCGAAACTATTCGTCGGTACCGGTAAAGCAGAAGAAATAGCTGAGATTGTCAAAATCCACAATGCAGATGTCGTTATTTTTAATCATCAACTCAGACCGTCACAAGAACGCAACTTAGAGCGCGTTTGTCAGTGCCGTGTGCTTGATAGAACGACCCTTATTCTTGATATTTTTGCCCAACGTGCACGTACCCATGAGGGTAAATTGCAGGTTGAATTGGCACAACTTCGTCATATGTCTACTCGGCTGATCCGAGGTTGGACCCACCTTGAACGTCAAAAGGGCGGTATTGGTTTACGTGGACCAGGTGAAACTCAATTAGAGACCGATAGGCGTTTACTGCGCGTACGTATTCAAAGTATTCGTGCACGACTACAAAAAGTGGCAGTCCAGCGTGAGCAGGGTAGACGCGCGCGTAACCGTAATGAAATTCCAACGGTGTCGTTAGTGGGTTACACTAATGCGGGTAAATCTACATTATTTAATCGTATTACAGATTCTGAGGTCTATGCTGCCGATCAGCTTTTTGCGACGCTTGACCCAACACTGCGTAAACTGGAGTTGGGTGATGTTGGTCAAGTAATTTTAGCCGATACCGTGGGTTTTATCCGTCATTTGCCTCACGATTTAGTGGCTGCATTTAAAGCAACATTGACCGAAACACGTGAAGCCGATTTACAGTTACACGTAATAGATGCTGCTGATTCGCGGATTAAAGAAAATATTGAACAAGTGCAATCGGTGCTTAAAGAAATTGAGGCCGATGACGTTCCACAACTATTAATTTATAATAAAATTGATGCGCTTGATAATGTTGCTCCGCGTATTGATCGAGATAGTGAAGGTCAACCTATAAGAGTATGGTTGTCTGCACAAACGGGTGAAGGGTGTGAATTACTAAGCGAAGCCATTAGCGAATTGCTTGCTAAAAAAATGTTTAGTGAAACGCTTTTATTAACCCCTTTATACGGGCGTTTAAGGGCTTCACTTTTTAGCTTAAATGCGGTGCATGAAGAGCGATTTGATGAACAAGGCAATTGGCTACTAGATGTAAGAATGCCAATGGTTGAATGGAATCGCTTAATTAAAGAATTTGGTCCTGAAATTGTTGGTTTTATCAACCGAGATTAAAAATTGACGTTTAAATGTCGGTTTTTGTATGAGAAACGCAGTAGATTTGATAGATTTAACACAATTTCCTAATTTATTTAGATAACAATGGAGTATAGCTATGGCCTGGAATGAACCGGGTAATAATGGCAATGACAAAGATCCGTGGAACAATAAAGGCGGACGTGATCAAGGCCCACCTGATTTAGACGAGGTGTTCCGTAAGTTTAGTAACAAGTTCGGCGGCTTATTTGGCGGTAAAAAATCCGGCAATGGAAGCGGTGGCGGACTTGGCGGAGCCGGTATTTCATTTATCCTCATTATCGCCGCTATTGTGTGGGCGCTAAGTGGTATTTATACGGTTAAAGAAGCCGAACGTGGTGTTGTTTTGCAGTTTGGTAAATATGACCGAATTGCTGAACCAGGCCTGCGTTGGAAAATGACGTTTATTGAAACGGTTATCCCAGTTGATATCGAAGCCGTTCGTTCACTGTCGGCGTCTGGCTTTATGCTTACTGAAGATGAAAACGTGGTAAGTGTTGAGTTTCAGGTGCAATACCGTGTTATTGACCCATACCTTTACAAGTTTAGCGTAACGAATGCTGATAGCAGTTTAGAAGAAGCGCTAGACAGTGCACTGCGTTATGTTGTGGGTCATGCAAAAATGGACCAAGTTTTAACGAACGGCCGTGAAGAAGTGCGTCAAAACACATGGGATGAGCTTAACAAGGTAATCGAACCATACAATCTTGGTTTAATTGTTACTGATGTTAACTTTAAAGATTCTCGCCCACCTACTGAAGTTAAAGATGCGTTTGATGATGCGATTGCAGCACAAGAAGATGAAGAGCGTTTCATTCGTGAAGCAGAAGCGTATGCGCGTGAAATTGAACCGCGTGCACGTGGTCAAGTAACACGTATGACACAAGAAGCTGAAGGTTACCAAGAGCGTATTACACTGGAAGCGCAAGGTGAGGTTGCTCGTTTTGAAAAGCTACTACCTGAGTATTTAGCGGCTAAAGAAGTAACGCGTGAACGCTTATACATTGATGCAATGGAAGAAGTGTTAGGTAGCAGTTCTAAGGTGTTAGTTGATGTGAAGGGTGGTAATAACATGATGTACTTACCTCTTGATAAAATCATGGAAAAGCAAGGCACTGCAACACGTGTTGCGTTACCAAGCTCAAGTGACATTCAAGACTTAAGAAACAAAGTAAATACATCACGTAACAGCACCGTTAATAGCAGCAACGACCGCTTTAACAACGATCGCTTTAACTAGGGGAGATAAGCATAATGAAAAATTTTAGTTTAGTAATACTACTAGTTGCCATTGTGATGTCTTTCTCATCGGTATTTGTTGTACCTGAAGGGCAAAAAGCAATTGTGCTATTGTTCAGTAAAGTACAAAAAGATGACGATGATCAAGCGGTTGTTTATGGCCCAGGTTTGCATTTGAAAGTCCCATTTTTTAGCCAAGTACGTCGTATTGATGCACGTATTCAAACGCTAGATGGAACGCCAGATCGTTTTGTGACAAGTGAGAAGAAAGACTTAATTGTTGATTCGTTTGTTAAATGGCGTGTTAACGACTTTAGTGCTTTTTACTTACGTGCACGTGGCGACAAGCAATATGCTGAAACGTTACTTGAGCAAAAGGTTAATAACGGACTTCGTACTAACTTTGGTACACGCACAATTCGTGAAATTGTATCGGGTGAGCGTAGTGAGCTTATGGAAGAAGCATTAGTTCAAGCATCTGAAAGTGCCCGCGAGTTAGGTATTGAAGTGCTAGACGTACGTGTTAAGCAAATTAATTTGCCTCAAGAAGTAAGTAGTTCGATTTATCAACGTATGCGTGCTGAGCGTACTGCCGTTGCTAAAGAGCACCGCTCTGAAGGTCAGGAAAAAGCGGAGACTATTCGTGCTAGCGTTGACCGTCGAGTGACAGTTATGCTTGCAGACGCTGAACGTAACTCACGCTCAGTGCGTGGTCAAGGTGATGCAGATGCTGCCGCTATTTATGCAAATGCATATAATAAAGATCCAGAGTTTTTCAGCTTTGTACGTTCTTTAGAAGCGTATAAGAAAACATTTAAAGGTAAGCAAGATGTGATGGTGCTTTCACCAGACAGTGACTTCTTCCAATATATGAAAGGCGCTAAAGCGCAGTAGACTATATTTGTACTTTTAAAATTTAAAGCCCCGCACTTGCGGGGCTTTTTGTTTAATACAATCTACAACTTTAAATCACTGTTATATATGTGGTTATTTACTCATATTTTAATTTAATAATTCTTCGCAGAAAAAATAAGCTGAACAGGGGTGATCTTTACTTGGGTTTTCTGGTAAAATCTCGTCCTAATTTTCTCTAAGTGAATTTACAATGGGTAAAAACGTTGTTGTATTAGGCACCCAATGGGGTGACGAAGGTAAGGGTAAGGTAGTTGACCTCCTTACGGACAAAGCATCTTTAGTAGTTCGTTATCAAGGTGGCCACAATGCAGGTCATACTTTAGTTATCGAAGGTAAAAAGACGGTTCTACACCTTATTCCATCGGGTGTATTACGTGACAATGTTAAATGTGTGATTGGTAATGGTGTTGTTTTATCACCAGAAGCGCTAATGAAAGAAATTGGCATGCTTGAAGAGCGTGGCGTACCAGTACGCGAACGTCTTTTAATAAGTGAAGCATGTCCGCTAATTTTGCCTTTCCATGTTGCATTAGATGTAGCCCGCGAAACAGCTCGTGGCGACAAGCCAATTGGCACAACTGGCCGTGGCATTGGTCCTGCGTACGAAGATAAAGTAGCACGTCGCGGTTTACGCGTAGGTGACTTATTTAATCCTGAATTATTTGCAGCTAAACTAAAAGAAGTTCTTGAGTACCATAACTTCACATTAGTTAATTACTACAAAGTAGACGCTGTAGATTTCCAAAAAACGTTTGATGATGCAATGGCTGTTGCAGATATCTTAAAAGCAATGGTTGTAGATGTAACTGAGCTTTTAGACCAAACACGTTTAGCAGGTGAGCACATTTTATTTGAAGGTGCGCAAGGTACATTACTTGATATTGATCACGGTACTTATCCTTATGTAACTTCGTCAAACACGACCGCTGGTGGCGTTGCAACTGGTGCTGGTTTTGGTCCACTAAACCTTGACTACGTGTTAGGTATTATCAAAGCGTACACAACACGTGTTGGTTCAGGCCCTTTCCCTACAGAGCTTTACGATGGCCTTGATAAGCAAGACCCAGTTGGTAAGCACTTAGGTGACAAAGGTCATGAGTTTGGTGCTACAACAGGTCGTCTTCGTCGTACTGGTTGGTTAGATGCAGTGGCAATGCGCCGTGCAGTTCAAATCAACAGTATTTCAGGTTTTTGTTTAACTAAGCTTGATGTTTTAGATGGCTTAGAAACATTGAAAATCTGTACTGGCTACCAGCTTGAAGATGGCACTGTTACAAACGTAACACCATTAGCTGCTGAAGGTTACGAGAAAGTAACACCAGTATATGAAGAGATGCCGGGTTGGTCTGAAAATACTGTGGGTGTAACTTCACTTGAAGGCTTACCAAAAGCTGCAATTGATTACATCAAGCGTATTGAAGAAATCACTGGTGTTCCAATTGATATTATTTCTACAGGTCCAGACCGCGTAGAAACGATGGTACTTCGCAACCCGTTTGCTTAATTACCATAAATATAAAAAAAGCTGCTAAATGCAGCTTTTTTTGTGTCTAAAATTCACCTTGGAACGATCTTTGTATATTATTTAGTAAGATAATTTTTGTACGTGGTGAACATGCGCCTATTTTTAAAAAGTTCGTTATTAGCTGTGCCCTTAGTGTCAGTGTCTTTATTTATATCTTCCAATACGTTAGCAGATGAATCACCTGCTGCAGTACCGCTATACACTGAATCAGAGCTTATCGCGTTAATAAATAAAAATGTGCATTTGCAGCGTGTAAAGGCAGATGATTGCCAGTTAGTTCAAGATATTGAAGCGCGAGCCAATAAAATGGCATTGCCATCCTATCAGTTTTTATATGGCGATATGCTTGCTTATAATGTGTGTGTTGAGCGAAATGTAGAGCTAGGCGTGTATTATATGAGAAAGTCTGCTGAGCAAGGCTTAGCGGCAGCGCTTGAGCAGTTAGGTCGCTATTACGATACCGGAAGGCTAGTTCAGCAAGATAAAGCCATGGCTATTACGTATTTACGGGAAGCTTCTGCACAAGGTAACTTAAAAGCGCAGTTACGTTTAGTGAAGTTGTTTAATGATGGCTACGGTAGCCCACGGGATTTTGAAGATGCATATCGTTGGTTGTTTAATGCAATGGTAGCAGATAAAGCAACGCATAAAAAAATTGAAAACGCCCTAACTAAGCTTGCGCAAAAAATGCCTGATAGTGTAGTAGAGCGCGCTCGGTTGCCTATGTAATACTAATCAAGAATAAACTTTAATTAAGCGAGTTGCTGTACATTTAGAAAAAAGCCCTAATAAAATTAGGGCTTTTTTGTGAGCATTATTTTAGTTAACTTTATTCTTTGTCTTTAGGTTGAGGGTCTTTTAATAACGACATTTTTGGGGGGTGCAGTGCAACAATACGCTCACCTTCTTGAGGCGGTTTGTCCATATTAAGTGTGAATGGTGTTACTTTAGCTGGTGTATCGTCATCGTTGTCTTTATCTCCTTTAAGAATAAATAAAGGGATAGCCTCAGGGTTCATTTCTAAGTATTGCTCCCAGCTAAACTCATCTGAAATACGTGTAGCACTTACTTTTCCACCTTTAGCAATGACACTACTTAAGCGAGCGTACGAACCTTCATCCCCAAATAATATTTGACGCGATAAAAAGGTCGCACTGTCTTTGTTAGCTTTAGCGTGTGTTGTTGATGAGCGTAGCGAAAACACGTTTTTTTCATTGAGTAAATGTGAAAAATACTGCACACCTAATGCATTGTGATGCCTGTTTGGTGAAAGCGCTAAAACACTTCGGATAGTTGTAAGCGGTAAGTATCGTTCAGCATGCTCTGATTGCGGATTACCATAATAGCAAGGCAAGCCATCCATACGTGCCATTTTGCAGTTTTCCCAAGCAGGATCTGAAAGGTGAACAGGAATATTTTGCTCTTTTAAACCTCGCCCTATTGCACGTGACACATGGTTAGCCCCAATAATTAAAATAGTATTAGGTGATGGTTGACGCACACCTAGTAACTTAGCCACAGGGATTGCGGTTAGGCTTTGTAGTACAACAGTTATAATAATAACTGTAAAAATAAGTGGAACCATTTTTTCTGCATCAGCCACACCCGCTTCCATCATGCTAAGTGCAAACACTGAACCAACAGCGGCTGCTACAATACCCCTTGGCGCAATCCAAGCGAGCACTAAGCGAGATTTAATTGGTAAGTCGGTACCAAAGGTAGAGATAGCAATACATAAAGGGCGTGCTACGAATAACACAATCGCTAAAAATATAAATACATCACTGTCTAACATCATTAAGTCGGAAAGTTGTAGACGGGCTGCGAGTAAGATGAAAAGCGTTGATATAAGAATCATCGATAAGTCTTCTTTAAACTCTAAAACAGAGTCTATTTCTAGGTCATCTTGATTCGCAAGCCAAATACCAAATACCGTTACGGCCAATAAGCCTGACTCATGGCTTAAGTAGTTTGATACAGAAAAGCTAATTAATACCAGCGCTAAAATACCAAACTTATGTAATTCAAATGGCAACCATTCTCGGCGCATTAATTGAGTTGTAACCCAGCCTGCTGCTACCCCTATTGTTAGACCAACTCCAACAGTTTTAACTAAAGCAACAATAGTATGGCTTAGTACCTCGCCTTGGCCTACTAACATTACTGCTTCAAATACCAGTACAGCAAACAATGCCCCGATAGGGTCAATAACAATCCCTTCCCAGCGTAGAATGCGGTCTATGTCTTGTGTGGGGCGCATGGAGTTTAGTAAAGGCGCTATTACTGTCGGGCCTGTTACCACAAGCACTGCGCCGAGCACAGCAGCAACCCGCCAATTGAGCTCAAGTAACCAATAGGCACTTAAACTAATTACAACACAGGTTGCAATCATACCAATGGAGCATAGGTTTCTGACTACTTTACCAATTCCCTTTAACTCCCTAAAGTGAAGGGTAAGGGCGCCTTCAAATAGAATAACAGCCACACTTAATGATACGACAGGGAAGAGTAAGTCGCCTAAAAGTGCATCAGGGTCTAAAACACCACTAAATGGCCCAAGTAACAGGCCAGTGAGCAATAAAAAAAGAATAGCGGGTACTCTAAATGCCCACGCTACCCATTGGGCAAGCACTGAGCAGAGTGCGATACCGGCTATGTAAATTGCTGACATAGATTAAGAATTCCTTATTATGATTTTATTTAAAGTATAACGATTTTAGTTGTTATTAAAGGGGTATACACGGGAAAATCAACTATTACTATTTAATTTTAGCCGCTAACAAAATATTAGTACGTATTAATTATGGTTAGCGTTGCTAAATATTTTATAAATTATCAATAACACCTTCTATCTTCATGATTTGAAAGTAAAAAAGTTTGTTATTAAACGCTTTTTAATATGGTCGTTTGAATTTTAGCCTTGATCTTACGACCTAATTTAGCGTATTATACTTCGAGTTCGAATAATTAGGTATCTAATTAAATTACCTGGGAAATAAATTCGTCGTTAATGTTACGGTCATATTTGCTAGGTATAATCGTTATTTAGAAGCTAGTTCAGTATTTGAACGCCTAAAATATAATTTATTTAATTACTTGATACGGTTTATCTCAAGCATTTAAAGTTTGAGTTGAATTGATATCTTTCAATGTTTAACCCCCATCGTGGCGGTTAAATCTCGGTCCTTTAGTCTTCACCCTATCTGTTGGTGTACCAGACTTTAGAGGCTCTATGTATGTTGTTAATAAAAAAGTCACCAAGGCTTTTTACAGCGATGCATAAACAACACTTTTTAAACTTTCTTATAGGCATTACTTTCATTGCAAGGTATCTGCTTCTTTATATCTGAGCTTAAATTTAAAGCCTTGTTTTTAGATTTTGGCTTTCTTGTGTGCGTTTAAAAGTGTTGCTAAAAAACACAAATTCGAAGCTACATATATTGGTAGCTATTTAGTTTAGCTCATTAACACTGAGCACAGATAAAATGGAAAGTAGAAGACTTATGCAAAAGTTAAATTGGCGACGCATTGTTTTAAAAGTAGGTAGCGCACTTATTGCTCCAGATCAAGACGGTTGTCGTTCTCGTTACATACTTACTATCGCACAGTTTATTGTTCGTTGTCGTGCTCGCGGCATTGAGGTCATTTTAGTTTCATCAGGTTCTGTTGCGGCAGGTTCGCATCTATTTCCATCAGATCAACCCCGTTCAGTTGTATTAAAAAAAGCAATGGCCGCCGCTGGTCAAACTGAAATGATTGCTATGTGGGACCGCTTTTTTGATTTTCCATCTGCCCAGCTTTTGCTAACTCATGGTGATTTGCGCGACCGAGAGCGTTATCAAAGTATTCGTGAAACCGTGTTTACATTATTAGAGCATGGTGTTTTACCTATCATTAATGAAAATGATGCGGTAACTACCGATGACCTTAAAGTAGGTGACAACGATAATTTATCAGCAATGGTTGCAGCAGCGGCTGATGCAGACGCTTTACTCATTTTTTCAGACGTAGATGGTTTATACGATAAAAACCCAAATCTTCATGACGATGCTGTTTTATTACCTGAAATAAAATCAATTGATGATTCTATTTACGCCATGGCAGGATGTGCTACTAGCGCGGTAGGTACTGGCGGTATGAAAACTAAAATAGAAGCGGCAGAAAAAGCAACATCACACGGAATCGCAACATATATAATTAATGGTTTTAAAGAAGAGACATTTAATCGTTTATTAGAGGGTGACAACCCTGGAACAATATTTTTACCATACGAAAAACCAATGCAAGATTCTGTGCATTGGATGACACACACTGCGAATGAGCAAGGTGAAGTTGTGGTAGATGGAACATTTGATGAATCAATCGAAGGTGAAACAGGCATAATTCGCGGCGATGAAATTGTTGAAGTACATGGTGAGTTTGCAATTGGCGACACCATACTCGTTAGAAGTGAAGATGGTACGCGTTTAGCTAAAGCGACCGCAAATTACAGTAGTTGTTTGTTGAATTTCATTGCAGACAACGAACAAAGTGAATTTAGTGAAAAAATGCAGGATTCTATTGGACCTGTTATTTCAGAAAAAGATATCGCATTATTGGAGAAGTCATGAGTTTAATTACGGATATTTCGCGTCAGGCAGCTAAAGCTGCAAATACACTTGCTTTACTCGACACCGAGACAAAAAACCAAGTGTTAACAGAAATGGCTGCGGCATTAAGAGAGCAAAAAGCATTTATAATTCAAGAAAACGAAAGTGATTTAAGCGCTGCGCGCGACAACAATTTGCCTGCGGCAATGGTTGATCGTCTAACTCTGAACGATGAGCGCATAGAATCGATGGCTGAAGGGATAGAAGTTATAGTAAGCCTGGATGATCCAGTGGGTCAGCTTCGTGAAATCACGGAACGACCTAATGGTATTAAAATTCGTAAAATGCGCGTACCACTTGGTGTTGTTTGTATGATTTATGAAGCACGCCCTAATGTGACCGCAGACGCTGGTGCTTTGTGCTTTAAATCGGGTAATGGCGTTATTTTACGCGGTGGTAAAGAGGCGCTTAAAAGCTCACAAGCGATTGCCAGTGTAATGCACAGTGTACTTGAAAAGCACAACTTACCCGTTTCATTAATCTCGGTTATTCCAGATCCCGATCGTGCACTTCTTATGGAGTTGATGCAGCAACGTGATAGCATCGATTTAATCATTCCTCGCGGCGGTGAAGGGTTGATTAACTTTGTTACCGAGAACAGTACCATTCCTGTTATTCAGCATTACAAAGGCGTATGTCATTTGTATGTCGATAAAGACGCAGACCTAGAGGTTGCGATTAATTTATTACTTAATGGTAAAACACAACGAACGGGTGTATGTAATGCACTTGAAGGTTTGGTTGTACATGAAGATATCGCAGATGAGTTCCTAAATTTATGTGCGGTAGTACTTCGTCAAGAAGGTGTAAAGATCAATGCTGATAGCTTTGCTGCCAAATACTTCGATAATGCAACTGTTTTAGCTGATGATGAGTTTGGTGAAGAATACCTAGACTTAGAAATCGCGATACGCGTAGTACCTACATTTTCAGCCGCTGTTGAGCATATTGCTCAATTTGGCTCAAATCACACAGAAGTGATTTGTACTAAAAACCAAGCCGCAGCTGAGTTATTTCAACGTAGTGTAGATGCGTCAGTTGTGATGGTGAATGCATCGTCTCGTTTTTCTGATGGTTCACAGTTAGGATTGGGTGCAGAGATTGGCATTGCTACATCTAAGCTTCATGCGTATGGCCCTATGGGGCTTGAATCACTCACAACAGAAAAATATTTAGTGAATGGCGAAGGCCAAGTTCGCGAATAAATTTTATATTAATTTTACAAAAGCCGAGCATAGCTCGGCTTTTTATTTTTGATAAAAATCACTTTAATTTAGCTAGCCAATCGTTTACTGGCTCAGGTTTATGCAAGTGATAACCCTGTAGTATCACCTCCGGGTATTCCTGTAGTAAATCGAAGTGTGATTGGTTTTCGACACCCTCTGCAACAACGTCTAATTCAAATAAACGTCCCAAACTCACAATCATATCTATTATTAGTTTGTCATTTTTATTTGTTGGCGCTTCGAGCACAAAAGAACGGTCTATTTTAAGCTCTTGAATTGGTAATTGCTTTAAATATGTGAGGCTTGAATAGCCAGTTCCAAAGTCATCAATTGATACTTTTACACCCAACTTTTTGAGGTTATGCACAGCTTCAATAGCAGAGTCCATATTATTTAGTAGCGTACCTTCAATAATCTCTATAGTGAGTTGCGACGCAATAACATTATTAATTGTTAGCTGTTCAACTAAAAAGGCTAAAAAGCGTGGCTCATGGAAATGTCGACCACTTATGTTTATTGATAAACTTAAGTGAGGGTGTGTTTGATTAATCTTAGCTAATGTTTTTAAGGCATTTTCACATACCCAGCAATCTAAGTCATAAATAACGTCAGACTCTTCAGCAATAGAAATAAACTCACCGGGGCTAATAAAGCCTTTTGTCGTGTGTTGCCAACGAAGTAAAACCTCAGCTCCTTTTAAAATTTGATCACTATCATATTGAGACTGTAAATGAAGCGATAACTCGTTATAAGCGATTGCTTTACGTAGGTCTTGCTCAATTTCGAAACGTCTTTTTGCTTGTTCACCAAATGAGGTGTCAAAAAATGTAACTCGGTTACCCCCTTTCTCTTTTGCTTTATAGCAGGCAGCTTCACAGTTTCTGATAGTCTCGATAGCGCTTTCCCATTGCCCATGTTGCGGGAATATGTACATACCAATACTTACTGTTAGGCTAACTTCCTTTAAATCAACAAAAAAAGGCAGTCTTACGGATGTAAGAATTTCTTGTGCTTTTTTCTCTGCAATAATTTGGGCTCTTGCTCTGCCAATGCCTTTATCTAGGACAGACAACGTTGCAAAGGCATCGCTTCCCAAGCGAGCAATAATATCATTATTATCAGTATTTGTACGGATACGCTTAGTTAGTTCTTTTAGGACATGGTCACCGGCTAGCAGGCCCATTCCATCATTAAACGAGTGAAACCCATCTACATCGATAATAAAAATATAGGCAAAATTTTTGTCAGTGGAACAGCTTTGTAATTGCTGCTCTAACTGCTTTAAGAAGCTGTTACGGTTAGGTAGGGCGGTTAATTCGTCATGCCAAGTTAAGTAATCTATTCGCTCCTGGGTCACTTTTAGGCTTGATATATCGCTAAATACACCGATGTAGTGATCGTTGGTATCGTGTTCATTTTTTACAAGGCTCAACGTTAGCAATTCAGGGTATAACTCACCACTTTTGCGTCGGGTAACTAACTCACCACTCCAGTAGCCGGCTTCACTTGCGTGTTGCCATACTTGTTCAAAGTTTATATTTGGCTGGTTATTTTGTTTGATATCGTGAATATGCATATTCAACGAATCAGCTTCATCGTAACCCGTGATGCGGCAAAAAGAAGGATTAACCGCGATTATTTTGCCTGTACTGTTAGTTATCACAACACCGTCAGCTGTACTCGTTAGTGCGTGAAAAAAGAGTTGATGTTTAGATGATAACTGCTTTAATTCTTTTTCTCTAACATCCAGCTCCATTGCTAAAGATTCTATTTCAAGCAGCTTGTCATGTAGGTCAAAGTTTTTCTCTATTAATCGGTCTAGCATACCTTGTGCTGTTATATGTGTACGAATGCGAGCTCTGACCAAGGCTAATTTATAAGGCTTGTGAATATAATCTATGGCGCCCATAGCAAAGCCTTTTTCTTCAGACTCTTCTTCTGTAAGCGCCGTAACAAAGATGATGGGAATGCCTTTTGTTTTGGGTTTCCCTTTTAGTATAGTGCACACTTCATAACCATTCATTCCCGGCATCATTATGTCGAGTAAAATTAAATCTGGACGGGTAGACTCAATAAACGTTAGAGCTTGCTCTCCACTTGTCGATATTCGAACATCGTAGTCGGTTGAAAGCCCTTCTACCAAAATATGTAAGTTACTTGGTTCGTCATCAACAATTAGAATTAAAGGCTTTTGTCGCTGCGCTTTTTGTTCACTTTTATTTATGGTGGAATGAGTTAAATGCACTGTTAATCCTTTTTACATAGTATTTAAATTCTGAATCACTCAATCATTAATGCTTTGTGTCTGCTTTATATGTTTCAATAATCGAAATTACAGACGGATAGTCGAAACTATTAATCGCCTCTATTAGTTTTGATAAGCCGTGTTCAGTATCATAGCTATTCGCTTCTAAATGCCTTTTTAGGTCGTTTGGGATAGGACGAGACGCTAATGCTAGTGAGTGAATCTCATTTATCACTACCAGCTCATCTTCGAGATTGTGTCGTTTCGGCTCTATATTTTCCAAATTGAGTGTCGCTAATAATTCTTTAATAGAAAAAAGCGTTGCTGCCAAATTTTCTTTTAATAAATCTATATTAAGCGAGTTTTCCTCAAGTAGTGCTTTTTCAGTCTCTAATGCACACTTTTGCAGCTTCTCTAGCCCTAATGTACCCGCTAACCCCTTCAGTGTATGCACCGTTCGCTTTAAAGTAGCAACATCATTATTGTTTATTAATAAATCAGCCTTCGCTGAAAAGTTATTATTACCATCTATAAACCGAGTAAGCAATGTCATGAGTAAGGTTTCATTGTTATCAACGTTTTGCTTTGCTTTTACTAAATTTATTGTTTGCAAATTATCTCTACTTTTTAGGTGTTTATCTAAGCTTTCGTAAAGCGCGTCAAATACAATGGGTTTAACCAAAAAGTCATCCATACCTGCATCAGCGGCTGCTTTTTTATCTCTGGGCTCTACAGCAGCACTTAAAGCAATAATAGGCATATTGTAGCCTTTAGCTCTTAGTTGTTTTGTTGCTTCAAGGCCGTCCATATGGGGCATTTGTATATCCATAAATACAATATCAAAATGTTGAGCCGATACTTTATCTATAGCGTCTCGTCCATCGTTTGCAATTGTTGTATTAAGATCAAATTTACTTAGCATTGCAGAGGTTATTTCTTGGTTAAGTTTATTATCATCTACAACAAGTGCCTGATAGGCCGCTAGTTTTGGCAGGTCTACTGTTGCAGGTAAAGGGGTCTTTTTGTTATTAGTGTGAGCAGCGCGCTGCTCAGCAATGGTGAATGGAAGGGTAAATAAAAACTCACTTCCTTTACCAAGTTCACTTTTTACTTGTAAGTCACCACCTAATAATTTGGTTAGCTGTTTGCTAATCGTTAGGCCAAGCCCTGTGCCTCCGTACTTTCTTGTTGTACTTGAGTCGCCTTGAGCAAATGATTCAAACACCCTATCAGATTGGGCTTGCGTCATACCAATTCCGGTATCACTAATGCTAAAGCGCAACTGTACTTTGTTTTCTTTTTGAAAAATGACTTCTATGGTTAATGACACCTCACCCTTATCGGTAAACTTAATGGCATTACCAATGCAATTATTAATTATTTGATTTAGCTGTATAGGATCGCCCAACAGAGTCAGGTGTCTGTCGGCATGCACAACACAATTTAGAGCTAGTCCTTTTTGTTGTGCATTAATCGAAAATAAATCTTCAACGTTAGATACGATCGTATCGAGTGTAAAAGGAATTTTCTCAAGTTTGACGTTATTAGAGTCGAGTTTTGAAAAGTCTAAAATATTGTTTAAAACTTGCAGCAGGCTCTGCGCACTAGAAAATGCTTTTTTAGCATATTGTTCCTGCTTTACTGGCATATTGCTTGTTTGTAGCAGCTGAAGCATACCCAATATGCCGTTCATTGGTGTGCGAAGTTCATGGCTCATATTTGCCACAAAGTCGATTTTTGTTTTATTAGCCTTGTTTGTTTCCTCTATTGCTTGAGTAAGCTCTGTATTCATGGCTTCCATTTTTACATTTAAAGCGCGTGTTTCATCAAGTAATTGCTTCGTTTCCTCACTTTTTAAATAAAGTGTATTAGCCGCTTTTAACACAGATGCAATTTCGCTCAGCTTTGCATGCTTATTTTTTAGTGTAATTGGCTCACCTTCATTCATACTATTAAGTAACAGGGTAAGCTGTGAAATAGGCTTGATAACAAAGGTAAAAATAAAATAACAAAGGAGTAAAAGGATAATTAAAATTAAAAAGGTAAACAGGCTGCTTTGCTTAGTTTTTTTTGTTAATTCGTTATTAAACTGTAATTTAGCCAAGTTTAGCTTTTCTTCTTCAGCGCTTTTAATTTTATTAGTTAGGTATAAAAGTTCGTTTTCGATCCCTGTCAGCACAACATTCACAGAGTAGGTGTAACTACGTGTTAGCAGTATTAGTTGGTTATGTGTTTTTTTTAAATTAATTGTTTTATCAAGCAAGGAGTCATTAATAGCTGACATACGGTTAATTTTTGTGTGCAAAAACGCTAGATTTTGCTTCACATTTTGAGCTTCATCAAAATTAGGTTTATAAAGGTAGCTGACAGCTGCATGCTTAAGGTTGCTAATGGTTAGTAAAATATCATTGTATAGAATTTTTTTATCATTATTTGATACTGACTCAAGTGCCATTACCTTTTGTTGTAGCTCTTCAATGGGCAGCTTAAATCCAGATAGGTATATTTTCTCGCGCTTTTGTCTATTAACAACTACTTTTTCAAATGTTGTTTCATAGTTTGCTAGATGCTCGCTGAGGCGGGCAAGCATATTTTTATATTCTGGGGTTTTGTCTAGCGTATTTAATTTTAATTGCTCTAAATGAATATTTGCTTGGTCTAGATATGTTTTAAACTTAGTAATATTATTTTTGTTAGCTTTATCAATAAATGCAACGGCATGGCTTTGTAAGGCCATTACATCTCTTTCTAGTTTTACTACAGCCTCACTTTGGCTAATTGCATTGTTTTGAATGTTTTGTAAGCTGGTTAACGATTTTTGTAAGTGATTAAATAAATAGCTTTGTATAAAAAGCAGTCCAGCTAATACAGCTAAGGTCGCAATTATTTTTGACTTAATAGAGCGCATTATCGACTTATCAACTCATACCACTTTTGTAAACTGTAGTCGTAGGTTGGCATAACGGTATTCCATACTGCAACATTACTGAAGCGTTTAGTGTAACTTCCACCATTTCTTTGTTCGCCTTTTCTAACCGCAATATTACCATTTGTTTCTAGTAAATCAGTGTTTGCGATTTTGCCGTCATACCAATAGTCCCATTCATTCTGTGAAAGTAATGGTTTAGAACGCTGCGGATTGCTTATGTAATAACCTTGGCGAGCAATAAACGCACCTGGCCAGCCAGATAACCACCAATTCATATAATCGTAAGAAGCATCTTTCACACTATCATGCGTTTGTGATGACAAACACATTACGCCATGCCAGCCTCTGTAACCTTCTTTAGGAGCAGCAAAACGCACATTTATGCCTTGGCCATTTAGCGCAGATACTGCAGGAGAAAACATGCTTTCAATATGAACGCGCTCATCTTTCATATACTGAACAGATTCAGGTACTGAGTTCCAATAACCGCTAAAGTGGCCTTGGCGTTTATAGTCGAGCAATACCTTAAATAAGTTATCTAACTCAATGCGAGTCATTGCTCCAATATTGTTAATTTTAACAAGCCCTTTAGCTTTAGCAGCAAGCGCTAAGTCAAATAAACCAATAGTTGGTGCATTTACAATACCTACTTTTCCCCTATGCTGCTCATCCAATAACCATCCCCAGCTTTCTGTTTCATAGGCAATACCAGGTTTAATAAATTCAGTGTTATAACCAAAAGAGTCAACATTATGAACATAGGGTAAAAAGCTTATTAAGTCGCTTTCTTGCTCACTGAGTGTGCCATCGGGTTGTACGTTTAATATTTTGAAGGGAGCGTCACCTGCACCAATATTGGCATCTTCTGATAACTTTCCTGTTTTTGTAAGGCTATTTATTTCGTTAAAATAAGTAAGGCGTTTTTTTTCTATGGGTTGTATTGAGCCTGCATTCCACAACACATTAATACTGTTTGACCACTGCTCGTATAAATCAAATGAGCTGGGGTCCATTGAGGCTCTTTGCAAAACAGCGGCACTGCCAGCGGGCGTAAATTCAATATTAATGCCTAAATCACTCATGGCTTGCTTACGAATTGCATCTTGTAACGTTACATGTGTGCCAAGCACTCTTATTGTGACCTTATTTCGAGCAAAAACATAAGGAACATGCGTTATAGCGCCTGCAGTTAAGCCTATAGCTGCAAGTTTTTTAAGTGTTGAGCGTTTTGGAGAGTCCATGATTTACCTAAGGCATTAATAGATATACAAGTATGTATAGCTAATAATTGATAAAGACTCAAGATAATAGCTGTCTCTTATACACATCTCCGAGCCCACGAGACTAAGGCGAATC
>OJAZ01000369.1_pt1 | contig 22277 bp, 16 predicted proteins | sample 1589851 | NCBI WGS metagenome assembly OJAZ01 (sample SAMN05416792, study PRJEB24817) | seawater metagenome | isolation source: Sea water | place: Canada:Atlantic | collected 2013-07 | reverse complement strand
TCTACACGTAAGGAGTCGTCGGCAGCGTCAGATGTGTATAAGAGACAGATTGTAGCTCGTGCGTTTAGTGTCGCCGCTATCGAAGAAGAAAACCGTAAAATGCGTTCGGTTGGTGGTAGTGACATAGGTATTATTGGTAATAGCGAAAGCATCGAACGTTTAAGAATGATGGTAAAGCGTATTGCGCCAACATCAATCACCGCTTTACTGTTAGGTGAAAGCGGTACCGGTAAAGAAGTTACGGCAAATGCAGTACATTTAGCTAGCGACCGTAAAAATAAACCTTTTGTTGCCATAAATTGTGCCTCTATTCCAGAAACGTTGTTAGAGAGTGAATTGTTTGGTTTTGAAAAAGGTGCGTTTACCGGAGCACATAGGGCTACAAAAGGGAAAATTGAATGTGCAGAAGGCGGCACGTTATTCCTCGACGAAATTGGTGATATGCCTTATAGCCTGCAAGCTAAACTGTTACGATTCTTACAAGAAAAATGTATTGAGCGCTTAGGCGGCAGACAAGAAATTTCAGTAGATGTTCGTGTGGTTTGTGCAACGAACCAAAATCTTGAACAAATGGTTGCGGATAAAACTTTTCGTGAAGACTTATTTTACAGAGTAAGTGAAATTACTTTAAATATCCCACCTCTACGGGATCGAGACGAAGACGTCATCATCTTATCTCAATACTTTCTGCAGCATTATGCTACAGAGTATAAACGTAACGTTAAAAGCTTCTCAGAAGACGCCTTAAGCGCGATTAAAGGACACAGGTGGCCTGGTAATATACGTGAGTTGCAAAACAAAGTTAAAAGCTCGGTAATTATGACTACAGGCACGCAGGTAACCGCGATAGATTTAGGCTTCTTTGATAATCAAGACAAAAGTTTTGAGCTATCACTTAACTTGCGTGTTGTTCGCGAACAAGCGGAGTCAATCGCCATTCAAAAAGCCTATGCGATTTCTGAAGGTAATATGTCTAAAGCTGCAGATTTACTCGGTGTAACCCGACCAACACTTTATTCTCTAATTGAAAAATATGAATTAAAGATTAACGGTTAACGCACGCTATATGTAACACAAAAAAACCGCCTTAAAGGCGGTTTTTTATTTTAATAGATTACTATTCTTCGGTACTAGTATCTGTATCAGTATAAATACGGCTTTTATGTTTGAGCATTTTATCGACATAACGCGCCATTTTTATTTTTTGTTTGATATTTCCTTCTAGTATTTCTTCTACTTCTCGCAAAATTTCTTTGATACTCTCTACTTTCTCAGAGGAATTAACAACCACTTGGTTTGGTTCATTGTTGGCCAATTCTGCCGCGTTTAATGAACCTGTTAACTCTACTTCCATTTCCTTAGCGACTTCATTAATCGCCGCTGAGTTTATACTTTTTAGCTCTTCTAAAAAGCCGAACAAAAGTAATCTATCAACAAAAATATTAATTTTTCGTGGAACACCTAAAGTCTTCTCATGAATAAGATCAAAGGCTGCATCAGAAAACAAATCTTCTTTATTGCAACCTGCTTGATGTAATCGATGGTTAATATATTTCTTAACTTCTTCTTTTGATAAAGGTTTTAAATGTGCAGAAGCAATAATACGCTGACGAAATTGCTCCATATTTGGTGCTTGTATAATGCCTTTAAGTTCTTCTTGGCCGAGTAAAAAACTTTGTATCAAAGGTCTATTATCTAACTGGAAATTAGACAACATACGTAACTCTTCTACGGTTTCACTTGGCAGGTTTTGTGCTTCATCAACAATTAATAATGCGCGCTTTCCTTGTTGATGTAACTGAATAAGAAATTTCTCAATACCTTGAAGTAAATCAGCTTTGCTATTACCTTCAACAGTAATATTAAATTCGGAAACGACTAACTCGAGTAATTCTTGAGGGTTAAGTTTTGTGGTCACAAGTTGGGCAGCAACAATACTTTTGTCCGCTAAGTTATTAAGTAAATTGCGGGCAATAGTGGTTTTTCCAGTACCAATGGGTCCGGTTACTACAATAAAGCCTTCACCTTGATCTAAACCATATTGCAGGTAAGACAAGGCGCGTTGATGATGGCTAGAAGCGAAAAAAAATCTTGGATCTGGGCTTAACTGAAACGGTCTTTCTTTAAAACCATAGTAATTTTCATACATACTGCTAAAAACCTTTGGTTATTTTGGCGCTAACGCGGCCTTCTTCGTAATTGAACAATGCATTATCGGAGGTTCTGTTTAAATAGCTCAGTGCTAAATCAAAAGACAACGCACTATTTAATGATTTTTCATAGTTAATTTGATAACCACGATATCTATCGATACGCTCAAACTCAGTATCTATGAGAAAATTTGTTTCAGTATAAGATAAATCCAAACTGATACTTGAACGTCCACTTACTTTACGTTTTATATTTAGACTGGTTGTGCTTTGTTCATCTTCATTAAGAGACTCTAAATTTTTTCGATTTTGCACGTTAGCGCTAAAGTTAATTGTAGTTCTAGGTAACGCTAAAGTGGAGCTCCAACTTAAGGTTTTATTTAATGAAAACACATTATCTTCAACTAAGGTAAAGTCTTGAATAGGAAATATTTGAAAACCAGGATTGTTTAGATCATTTGGATTGTCAGGAAATATAGTCCCTTCATCTTGAATAATACAATCAGCAAGTGAAGTTACATTACTTGAAGGACAAAAATAGAAGCCTACAATATTTGAAACAAAATTATTACGAGTAAATGTCTGAACATCCTCGACATAACTAATGTTATTGGTTAATCGTTTATTTCTGTGGGTAAAGTCTAGACCATAGCTAGTGCCATAAAAGCGTTCTGAAATATTGGCTTCAAGTTTGGTGCGGGGAGAGGGCTGCCATTGAATTGAAGCATTAACATACGGCTTTTGCTCGTCACCATCTAAATCAAGATTATCACCAATAGGCTGATTATAAGAGGCATTTAAACCTAAGCGTGGCGTAATTAACCACCGAACACCTAAGCCGTAAGAATTGGACTCAATAGAGCGGTTAGTATTATTTAAATCACCACTATTATCTTCATCATAATATCGAATAAAAGGGTTAAGTCCCAAGTCAGTTATTAACCCTATTTTTACTTCACTTTGGCTTTGTTTACCTTGCTGGTTATTATTTTTTAACTCTTGGTAACTGTGCTCTAATTCCCAAAATACATAACGAGCATTAGTGCCATTGACGCTATTTAGCTGAGCAATTACACCTTCTCTATTACCAATATTATCTGCTGAATTAGTTTGTTGATAGCCAATTGAAGAATTTATACTGAAGTCACTATTGTTGATATTATACTCTAATCCGCCGGTATAATTTTCTACTTGAACTGTATCGGCTGAAACAATATCAGCTAAAGCATTTCTGCTGTCATTACGTGATTGGTTAGATATATCTAGACCAGCATAAACAACAATACCGTTAGACCAAAGTTGAACTCTTAAATCACTCGATACCGTGTGATAATCATTATCAAGTTCATGATCGTGGCTATATAAAGCATAAATACTTTCTGAAGAAAAATTAAATTCTGCTTGTTGAGCTTTATAGGTGGACTCAAGGCTTAATCCAGCTTGAGTTACCAAACTGGATTGTTCATTGTTAGCGGTTAAGCGAACATTATCCGAATATGTTTCATCAATGTTGATACTGGGATCAAACTGCCAGTCACCTGCATTAGCAAAGTTAGAGCAAATCAGTGCAACACAAACAGCACTGAGTTTAGTCTTATGTGCCATACCCATAGCCGTAATAGCCATACAAATCCTTATGAGATCTTATTGCTTTATTTAAAACGAGCCCTAATGCTAGGTCTTCATTGAGGTATCGTGTTGCTGCCTGTATATCAGCTATAGAACTTTTAGACTCTTCAACTACAATCAGTGCTTGACCCATTAAACTAGCTAGCACCAGAGTTTCGGTTACCCCTATTAATGGTGGGCAATCAAAAATAACGATACGATCAGGGTATCGGTTAGCTAATTCATTTGCTAACGTAGCCATTTTCTCACTGGCTAATAATTCGTTAGATAAATGGTGTGGCTTACCCGCTGGAATGAGTTTAAGTTTATCGATATCGGTGTTATAGATAATATCGCTTACTTTTTCAGACTTACCTAATAAATACTCAATAATTCCAGGTTTCTCTTCAACACCTAACTCGCGTACTACACTCGGTCTAAGTACGTCAGCATCAATAAGTAGTACAGTTTTATCTTGTTCTAAAGCAATGCTTAAGGCTAGGTTTATAGCAACAAAGGTTTTCCCTTCATTAGGCTTAGCACTACTTACCATAATTAAATTACTGTGGTGCAGAGTTTTCGAAGCGTTGCCAAAGGCGTTGTTGAGTAACTTGCGTTTAATTTGCCTAAACTCATCTTTAATACTCTTTCGAGTGCCATTATCAATGAGATAACCTCGTTCAGCTAAGCTTGCTTTATCAAGCGCCAAGATATCTTTTGAGCTTAAATCAACAGTATTGTTGGAAGTTTCTTCTTGAGGCGTTTTTTGCTCCACTTCAACAGAGGTTTCATTATTTTTCTGTTGCTGTTTAGCTAGCGCTTTTTCTATGATACTCATGCTATAAAATTCCTCTGATCGGCGCTAATATAGCATTGGGTGCAATGGCATAAAGTACAAAAAATGCCAGCAATATCAGTAACACACTATTAGAAACAATAAATATCAGGGTTTTTCTTTTATGCCAGCGTTGTAAACCTAAGTTTTCAGTGGCTGATACAATACCAAAAACAGGAATGCCAGTAAGTTTTGACACTTGGCTACTTGAAGTAACTACAGGATTAATTTGGCTAAATAAGAGTGATAAACCAACACCTACACCAAATGCAAAAATTGTAGCGGCAAACAAAAATAGAATTCGTTTTGGTCCTGCTGGCTCTGTAGGTGCTCGCGGTGGATCAATAACCCTAAATTGTATTGGATTAGTTGTTTCATCAGCTTGTTGTGCAAGTTGTGCAGTTTCTCTACGCTTTAATAGCTCTTCATATTTATTTTTAGTAATTTCATAACCACGATCTAATGAAGTTAATTCAGCTTCAATTTCTGGTAATATATGAATTTTGCTTTCAAGCTCTTTAACTTGTGCTCGATAGTCATTCACACGAACAGTAGTTGAAACAACAATATTTTCCAATTGGTTAACTTGTATTTGCAATTGTTGAATAACAGGGTTCTGACTCGTTGAAAGCTTGTTACTATCGCCACTTTCTGTAGCGTTTAAATACTCATCTATTTCTTTACTACGCTGACTTGTTAAGTATTCTAACCGACGTTTAACTTCGATTACGTCGGGGTGCATTTCCGTATAACGTAATTGCAGCGAGTCCAAATTAGCTTCTAATTCCGCGATACGGTCGTCATAAGTCGTTTGAATACTATTAGAATTCATTATTTTATTTTGCGAATTGTCTGTGCTTGAAGGTGAAGAACTCAACTGGGCTTTCGCAGACTTTAATTGCGTTTCTTGTTCAAGTAAATTCAACTCTGTAATTTTTAATTGTTCTTTAACAATATTTAACTTTTGATAATAACCGCCGTATTGGTCAGGTAATACACCACTGTACTTTTGCTTAAATTCAGTTAAGCGCGACTCAGCCGCGAGTAATCTATTTTCATAGTCTTTTATTTGTGTATCTATAAACTTTTGGGCTGAGTTAGAATCGCTACGATTCTCACCTAATGTGTTTTCAATAAATACTGTTAATGCAGAATTGACTACACTTTTAGCCATTTCTGGATCTTTATTTTGATAAGTTATAGTAAAAATGTTTTCTGTGCGACCACCGGTTTTTTTAATATCGATATTAGACTTAAGATCTTCAATTAACACTTCATAAGCTTTTGGTGTACTAGCCTGAACATCAAGATCGGTCATTCGAGTTATACGTTCAAGGTTAGGTCTACTTAACAGCGTTTTAATCATCAACCGAATTTGAACTTCGGGATCATTCTTTACCGTTAAGCCTTTTAATAACGGTCCAAGTATTGATTGCGTATCAGCATAAATACGCGCTTCTGACTCATATACATTGTCAAGCTGAGCAATATAAACCCAAGCTAATGGGCATATTAACCAAGTAGATACGATTATAAAGCGGCGCTTAAGCCATATACCTTTAAGATAATCTACAAATTGTTCTATAATTTCTTGCATTCCTGACCTCTAAAACAGGTAAATAAAGTTATTGTGTTTAAAACCATGTTTCAGGTATTACAATAATATCGCCAGGTAATACATCAACGTTCGCAGATATTTCCCCATTTTTAATTAAATCTTCGATAAAAATGTCATATTGCTTTTGTAGACCATTCTCTATTCGAACCAGTATTGCACCATTACCATTGGCAAACTCGGTTAATCCACCCACGCGAATCATAACGTCTAATAGTGTCATATGCTGAGTGTAGTTTATTGCTTGTGGCTCTGAGGCTTCGCCAATAATACGAATTTGTTCGCTAAAGGGACCCACAAAGTTATTTACGGTAACAGTTACAACAGGCTCTCTTAAATAAGTAGCTAGTATTTCTTCAATTGAGCGGGCCAGTTCAGTTGGGGTTTTACCCGAGACAGGAATATCTTCAACTAGTGACGTCGTTATCATACCGTCAGGTCGAACTTTAAATGTGCCTGAAACTTCAGGGTTTCGCCAAACAAAAATGTTAACTATATCGCCTGCGCCTATTAAATATTTGTATGAGTCTACATCAACAGTATTTGACTGATGAAGTTTGGCAGTTGGTAATGTAGCTGAGCTGCACCCAGTTAAAATGTATCCAAGAGACAGAAATAGAATCGCTTTTAATGTATTAGTCATGCGTTTTTCCATGGTTTTAACCTTATTATTTACAACCGTTTTTTATATAAGCTAATTGATTGTATTTGATTTTCACAATTGATGCACATTATTTAATTACTACAATTAGATTGTAAATGTAGTATTTTAAATAGTCTATTGTTTACATTTAGCAGTGAATCCATTCTAATATACAGCTTAAAAAATAAAAGTATCTAATACTTAACTACTTTTTCACTAGAAAGGAACTTTCTTACCTTATGTCTAGCCCTAAATTTCGTGATTTATCTGCGGGTAGTAAGTCTTTAGTATTAATCGAGTTTGTCTGCTTTGCTGGCGCACTTCTGCTCAGCTTATACTTAAACAAAATTTTTCAGTTTGTAGTACATGATACGCAAAGTATACCGACGAACATTTTATTTATACACTCTGTTGTTTTTGCTTTGGTAGTGCAGTTATCATGCCTAGCTATGGGGCTTTATGATTCCAAATTAAGAGAAAATTTAAGAGGAGTCATTAGAAGGTTGCTTGTTTCGATAGCGATAGGTTTTTTTGTTGTTTCACTAGTTAACCCTTTTTACGGCTCAGGATCTTTAGCCATTGAGTTGCTTGCAGCCGCTTCATTAATAAGCTTCTTTTTGGTCTGTGGTGTTAGGTACTTTACATTGCAAATAGACTTTTTTGGTTTTAACAAACGTAATATTTTAGTACTTGGAGCAGGAGAAAGAGCCTCAATTATAGAAAAACGTATGCGCCGTGATGTTGATCGACAGGGCTTTTTTATGCACGGTTTTGTTATTATGAACGGTGATGCTGAACATGGCATTGTAAACGAAAATAGAATTAACTTAGACTGCTCGTTAGTAAATTACGCCCTTGAACATCAAATTGATGAAATTGTTGTTGCCAATGATGAACGCCGAGAGAACTTGCCAGTTGACGAGCTCTTTGCCTGTAAAATCAGAGGCGTTGAAATAACGGAAATTCTTGATTTTATTGAACGAGAAACAGGCCAGATTGCGGTTAACTTAATTTATCCGAGCTGGGTTATATATTCCAATGGTTTTGCTTCTGCTAATCATTTGCGAAACACCCTCGATTGGATTTTTAACGCGACTATGGGCTTCTTCTTATTTCTTGTTACATGGCCTGTAATGCTAATCACGGCACTGTTAATCAAGCTTGAAGATGGCATGAAAGCACCTATATTCTATTCGCAAGAGCGCGTAGGTTTGGATGGACAAGCATTTAATATTGTTAAATTTAGAAGCATGCGAATCGATGCAGAGAAAAATGGTGCGCAAATGGCGGCCAAAGATGATGATAGAACAACTCGTATTGGTAAAGCTATTCGTAAATATCGCATTGATGAATTACCACAAATTTATAATGTAATGGTTGGAGATATGGGGTTTGTTGGTCCGCGACCAGAGCGCCCTCAATTTGTTCAACAGCTAATTAAAAACATTCCATATTATAATGAGCGTCATAATGTTAAACCTGGTTTAACCGGTTGGGCTCAACTTAAATACCCTTACGGTGCCACAGAAAAAGACTCTTTAGAAAAGCTAAAATACGACCTTTATTACATTAAGCATCGCAGCTTTATGCTCGATTTACTTATATTAATTCGTACAGTAGAAATAGTTTTGTTTGGGAAGGGAAGATAATGCAGAAAATAGTAAACGCAATGACCGTTGACGTTGAAGATTACTTTCACGTTTCTGCTTTTGAAAATTCCATAAAAAAGTCTGACTGGCATAACCTACCATTAAGGGTAGAGCGAAACACTTACCGCCTGTTAGAGCTATTTGAAAAGCATAATGTTAAAAGTACTTTTTTTACCTTAGGTTGGGTTGCAGAGCGTTGTCCTAGCTTAATAAAAGCCATTGTTGATCAAGGGCATGAACTTGCAAGTCATGGTTATAACCATAAACGTGCAACAGAGATGACACGAACAGAGTTTATCTCTGATGTTCAGCAGAGTAAAAATATTTTAGAAGAGTTATCAGGTAAGGCCGTTATAGGTTACCGAGCACCCAGTTTCTCAATAAATGATAGCAACACTTGGGTGTATGACGTTTTATTAGAATTAGGCTTCAAATATAGTTCTAGTACTTATCCAATTAGCCATGATTTATACGGTGTTCCTACTTGGCCTCGTTTTCCTTATCAAAGACAAGAAAGTTCTGATAACCAAAAAATAATTGAAATTCCTATTCCAACCATTCGTAAAAATGATACAAATACGGGGATTGGTGGCGGTGGCTATTTTCGCTTATATCCTTATTGGCTTTCAAAAAAACGTATAGAAAAATTCCATCAGCAAGAGAAGCAACCTTATAGTTTTTATTTTCATCCATGGGAAATCGATCCTGATCAACCAAGGGTCAAAGAAGCACCGCTAAAGTCAAAGTTTAGACATTATATTAACCTATCTAGAATGGAAGGTAAGTTAGAACAACTACTAAAAGATTATCAGTGGGATACTATGCAAAGTGTCTATTTGGATAAAACTGTAAAAGTAAATGGAGTTACATAAGCATGATAAAGAACAGGTATCTTACTAATGTTATTTTAATTAGTGGTTTAATACTTTGTTTACTTTTAGCTTTTAACAGTTCTTTTAGCAAGCTTGCATTAATTTGGCAGCAATCTAATACTTACGGGCATGGGTTTTTAATCCTACCCGTAGCTTTATGGTTAATAGACCGTAAAAAGCACCTACTGGCACAGATCGATTCAAAACCCTCCTTACTTGCATTGGTTTTTGTTGGCTTATTGTCGATTTTTTGGTTTATTAGTGTTGTATCTTATATCAACGTTATAGAACAGTTTGCATTATTTAGTTTATTTGTTGTATTAACATGGGCATTTTTTGGTTGGAAAATAGTACTCTCTTTAAAGTTTCCTTTAGCATTTTTATACTTTTCAATCCCTATTGGTGACTTTTTAATTCCATATTTGCAGTTTATCACTGCCGATATATCTGTTTATATGATTGAGCTGTTAGGTATCCCTGTTTATCGAGACGGTATGTACATACAGATACCAAACGGTAATTTTCTTGTAGCTGAAGCGTGTAGCGGTATTCGCTTTTTAATTTCGACCATTACTATTGGTACGCTGTATTCTTACCTATATTTTAATAAATTATATAAGCAAATACTCTTTGTAATAATTTGCTGTCTTGTAGCTGTTATTGGTAACGGACTAAGAGCATTTTTAATAATTCTTATTGGTCACTTGTCTGACATGAAAGCCGCTGTGGGCTTTGACCACCTTGTATATGGCTGGGTATTTTTTAGTATCATACTCGGTGCAATATTTGTAATTGGACATTACATGTCTGATCCAGAAAATAAAGTAGACGAAGCAATAACCAACCAAAATACACAAGTACAACAAAAGCTACCATCCTTCACTTTTATCTTTTTTGCTTTATTACTTTTATGTTTAGGGCCGTTACTAAAATATAAATATGAACAAAATGTTAAGTTATTGGTTGCATCGCACGAGTCATCGTCGCTTACATCGGCTCCTTTAAACTTTAAAATAATGCCCAAATTTAAACATAATTGGCTGCCTATATTTCCAGATGCCGATGAAATATATACTTCAGTGTTAATGCCTACTGCTGTGGATGTTTTTATCGCCAAATATTACGTTGAGAGCGATAGCAAAGAAATAATTAGCTATAAAAATAGGCTTTTTGATGGAAACCTTTGGTCACTTAAAAGTATGTCGGCTAATGAATTGATAGATGCTAATGGCAATAAAATACCTTATAACGCACTGACTATTGTTAACATGAATGGTAATGAACGTAAGCTCAGAATTATATATGAAGTAAATAGCACTTTATCGGCAAACAAAATTAAGTTTAAGCTCTTACAACTAGTGAATAAAATAATGATGACTGATCTAGGTGGAGAAGTTATTGTATTATCATCAGCTAATAAGCTGGAAGCAGACAATGACTTAGACAAGTTTATGTCTGAAAACTTCTCAACACTGAAACAATATGCAGTTTTGATAAAACAGGAAGTACAGTAAATCATGCTAATTTCTACCGTTATTCTTTCTTATAACTCTATTGCTCCAATTCAACGTTGTTTAGATGACTTAATAGTCGCGCTATCAAAATTTGAAGAAAAAAATGAAATATTTATTATTGATAATGGCTCAAAAGACGGTAGTGTCGAGTTAATTAAGCAATATGAAAGTAAATACGAAAAATCACACCCTGCGCTTATAAAACCAATATTTTTTGAAGAAAATACGGGTACTACCTATTCAAGAAATGCGGCATTAAAAAAGGCCACAGGTAAGTTTATTTTAGTATTAGACTCTGACGCTTATATTAATCAAGACGCGATTAATAGCCTAATAAATTACCTAGAAAATCATAAAGATGTAGGTATGGCTGTGCCTAGGCTGTCTTATCGTAGCGGTAACTTTCAATTGTCTTGTGATGTTTTTCCAACGCTTATACACAAGCTTAAACGATTTTTGTTTTTGAAAAAAATAGAATCAAAACCACATAAATTACAATCGGCGACTGAACCAACAAATGTAGACTACGCTATTTCAGCTTGTTGGATGTTAACGCGAGCCGCTGTTGATAAAACAGGATTGTTTGATGAGAAAATATTTTACTCACCAGAAGATGTAGACTATTGCTTACGTGTTTGGGAGCAAGGTTATAAAATTACTTACATTCCTGAAGCAAAAGTTATTCATGATGCACAAGAACTATCTCGTGGTTTTAAGTTATCTAAGTTTCACTTTTCACACCTTAAAGGATTATTTTATTTGATGAATAAACATTCGTACTTTTGGGGATTAAGTGGTTTATATAAACGACTAAACAGGTTTAGTTAATATATATGTGCGGCGTTTCAGCAATTTATGAGTTTGACCGAAATGGTTTTAAAGGTAAAAAAACCTTAGAACTTATGAATGCGAGTCAGCATCATCGTGGACCCGACGGCACTGGTTTATATATTAATGACTATGTTGGGTTAGGGCACAATCGTCTTTCTATTATTGATATAGCAACAGGGCAGCAACCCCTTATTGATGCAACCGATACGGTTGCAATTACCTTTAACGGTGAGATATATAATTTTCAAGCGCTTAAAGCTGAATTAATAGATCTAGGCTTTGCTTTTAATACCAATAGCGATACTGAAGTTATTGTAAACGCATGGCTTGCTTGGAATATAAAGTGTGTCGATAAATTTAATGGCATGTTTGCCTTTGTATTGTGGGATAAATCAGCACAAGTTTTATTTGCCGCGAGAGACCGGCTAGGCATTAAGCCCCTGCACTGGGCATTAACAAAAAACAACCAACTGGTTATTTCATCTGAATTAAAAGCAATAAAACGACATTGTGATGTGGATTTTGCAATTAATGAACAAGCACTAGAAGACTTTTTAACGCTTGGCTATGTTATTGAGCCCAAATCTATTTACAAAAACATTCATAAAATTCCAGCTGGACATTACATTTTAATTAATGAACAAGTCAATGAAGTAGAAACAAAATGCTACTGGGATGTAAAAAGCTTTATTTCAGAAGATGTTAAAACATGCAATAACGAACAATTGCTACAGCTACTTAATGAGTCAGTAAAAAAACGCATGATAGCAGATGTACCCTTAGGAGCGTTTTTATCGGGTGGGTTAGACTCTACCGCCATTGTGGCATTAATGAGCGAGCAGGTAACAGCGAACCTAAATACTTGCTCAATCGGCTTTGATCTTTCTCAGTATGACGAATCAATTTTTGCTGAACGCGTTGCACAAGAATTCAATACTCAACATACAACAACCAATGTATCGGTAAACGACCTATCGTTAGTGGATTTACTCGTTGATTTTTTCGACGAACCATTTGCCGATAACTCAGCTATTCCAACGCTAATATTAAGTAAAGCCGCTAAAGAAAATGTTAAAGTTGTATTATCAGGTGACGGCAGCGACGAACTGTTTTTTGGTTATCGAAACTACAAAATGCTTAATATAGAAGAGAAAATTCGCAAGTGTTTTCCTAAGCGCTTAAATAAACCTATATTTTCATTTTTAGGTAAAATATATCCTCGTTTAACTAATTTTCCCAGATTTATGCGTGCTAAATCAACGTTTAACTCATTAAGTAATGACGGCATAACCAGTCATCATAATGCTATGTCGTTAGCTGATAATAAAACCATAGTGTCGTTATACTCGTTAGATTTTATTTCAAAGTTAAAAGGTTATAGCTCTTTATCTTGTTTTCAAAAGCTTGCAAGCGAAGTGAAAAAACTAGGACTATTAAAGCAAGTACAATATATTGATTTTAAAACCTATTTGCCTAGTGACATATTGACAAAAGTAGACCGAGCAAGCATGGCTGGCTCATTAGAAGCACGAGTGCCGTTTCTGGACCATAACCTTGTAGAGTTTGGTTTAACCTTAGCGCCTAGCGTAAACCTCAAAGGTAATAAAGTTAAAGTCGCACTGGCAAAATCTCTTAAAAACATAGTGCCTCAGTTTGTACTTAATCGTAAAAAAATGGGTTTTACAGCACCGCTCGACGAATGGATCAGGCAAATACCCTTGAATACCTTAGAAAAGCGTATTTTGTCAGAACATTTACTCTCAGCAAATATTTTTAATGCCTTGCATCTTAAACAGTTACTAAGCGATCACCATAAACGTAAAACAAATAATGGTGTGTTAATTTGGGCTATTCTTATTTTAGAAGCCTTTTTCAGGAAAAATAATAATAACTTATGAAAATTCTATATCATCACCGTATTGCATCAAAAGACGGTCAATTTGTGCATGTAGAAGAACTTACCAATGCTTTTATAGAACAAGGGCACGAACTAAAGTTTGTAGCACCGTCATTAAATGAAAACAGTGACTTTGGTCACGATGGTGGCTTTGTTACTAAATTAAAAAAACAATTACCCAGAGCGCTTTACGAATTATTAGAACTTTCATATAGTTTGTGGATATTCATTAAGTTAGTAATCGCCATAAAACAATTTAAACCTGAATTTATTTATGAACGTTATAACCTTTACCAACCTGCAGGAATATGGGCGAGTAAGCTTTTTAACATACCTTTAATTTTAGAAGTTAACGCCCCTTTAGTTGAAGAGCGCAGCCGATATAGTGGATTATCATTAGTTAAATTCGCTAAATGGATTGAAAACTACACATGGAAAAACGCAACACATACCTTACCTGTAACTAATGTATTAGCAGAACACTTACGTATTGTGGGTGTTAAAGAAAGCAATATTACAGTTATACACAACGGCGTTAACCAACCGTTTATTGATGACATGCTAGCAAAGCCAATAAATAACGATAAAAAAGAAATTGTTATTGGTTTTACTGGTTTTATTCATCCTTGGCATGGCATGGACAAAGCTATTGACGCCATTGCTAAATATAAAACATTACCCTTGAAATTAATATGTGTTGGCGACGGCAATATATTACCAGAATTAAAAGCCCAAGCTGAAGCACTAGGCATAAGTGATAAAATTGAATTTGCTGGTTTAGTTACGCGCGATAAAGTGCTTGATTATGTAGAGCAGTTCGACATTGCTTTACAGCCAGACGTTACCGCTTATGCATCGCCACTTAAAATGTTTGAATACATGGCCGTAGGTAGCGTAATAATTGCGCCCGACTATCCCAATATTCGTGAGATTTTAAGTGATGACACCGCTTTGTTTTTCGAAAAAGGAAATCAAGCATCATTTATTGAAAAACTCATCTATGCCATTGAACATATTAATGAGCTTGATTTACTGCGCAAAGCAGTGAAAACGAGTGTGGTAAACAAGCAATTTATTTGGCAAGAAAATGCCAAGCTAATAGTAAAGTTACTTGAACCAGAAAACATTGAGATTAAGAGATAATTTATGCCAATTACTGCTATTGGGTTTATTCTTGTTTTTATGGTTGGGTCGCTGTATACCTTAAAAAAACCATTAGCAGGTATTCTACTTTACTTCTTTTGTTTCTATATGCATCCCCCTGGAAAGTATTGGGGCACCTTTTTACCTGAAATTAGATGGACACTAATTGTTGCGATATTAACGTTAATTAGTGTGTTTATTCATGAAAAAAACAAAGGAGACTGGCTCAAGTTTAAAGAATCAAAATTACTGATAGCCTTTGTAGTTTTTGTGGGTCTACAATTTCCTTTTGTGTTAAGTACAGAATGGCACCAAGTTTACTTCATCTTATTAGTAAAACTTCTTATTTTGTATTTTTTATTGATAACAATAATCAATACTAAAGAAAAACTTGTAACCGTTATTATAGCGAACCTTATTGGGTGTGCTTACATTGGTTTTACGGCATTACAAACACATGCCGGCGGTAGGTTTGAACGTGCTGGTTTACCTAGCATAAATGACTCAAATTTACTTGCGATACACGTTATTCCTATAGTGGTTGCCGGAGCATTTCTATTTCTTAGTAGTGCTGTTAAAAAGAAATACTGGCTTCTTATTCCATTAGCCTTTGCAGGTAACTTAATTATTATGACCGGCAGTCGGGGCGCGATAGGGGCATTAGCAGTAACAGGTTTATTTTTAATCTTGTTTTCTGCAAAAGAATTTAGGGGTACGTTAATAAAATGGGGAGCCCTTGCATTACTAGCACTATCATTTATTTCAATTGACTTAATTATGAACAGAATAGCCTCTATAACCGAGGCGGAAAGTACTGAAGAAATTGATACCAGCGCCCAATCAAGAATGGTTATTATTAATGCCCAAATAGAAATGTTCAAAGAGAATATGTTAATAGGTAACGGGCACCGTACAACATTATTATTAAGCCCACTTTATATAGATAAAAAATATCTTACTGATACAAGCGTTGGAGCATTGCGCGGCTCACATAATTTAACAATGACAATGTTGGCAGATCATGGAGTTATTGGTGGTGCACTCTTTTTTCTTATGATTTTGGGTGTGATCAAAATAGGATTATCCGTATCAAAAAATAAAGAATACGATCGCGATCTTAGATTAATAATATTAGGCCTAACCGGAGGGATGGTTGGAATAATGGCTGCAAGTCAATTTTCAAATAGTAAAGTCTTAGAAATAACCATTTGGATGATCGCGCTTATAATAGTCGCCCAAAATGTAACAAATAAAATGCAACTAAATGCACCTGAAAAGTAGTCAGTTTATTATTTATAGGTCCGTTATCTCTTTTAAAAATCATATAAGAATTATTTATGTCAATTATCTCAAACGGAAAGGCAGGTATTCTTCTTTTTAAGAAGAATAATATAGCTATAGGGTTTCATATATCACTTAAGATAATTTTGTAATGAGCAACCTTGAAAATAAACTCACTAGTAGTGCAGTTTTAATGCTTATCACTCGGTTACTAGTTAAAAGTTTAGGGATAATCAGCTCTCTTATATTAGTTAGATTACTGACACCTGAAGATTTTGGTGTGATAGCAATTGTTATGTCAATCTATTCATTTATAGAAATATTTGGTTTGTTTGGCTTTAATGCGGCAATTATTCAAAAAACAGATCCTCAAAAATCAGATTACGACACCACTTTTACGATCAATTTAGGATTTGGCATTATAGCATCGAGTTTAATGTTTCTATTAGCACCATTTTTTGCAGAATTTTTTAACGACCTAAGGCTAATTGAAGTATTTAGGTGGGTTGCATTAATGTTTTTAATTAACGCATTAATAAATATTAAAGTGGTTGATTTTCAAAGAGATATGGACTTTAAAAAAGAGTTGATATTACAGCTGATACCTAAACTCTTTAGTTTCTTCGTTACTCTCTATTTAGCATGGTATTTAAGAAGTTATCTAGCTTTAGTATACGGTATGTTAGTACTCTCTCTTTTTAATGTAATTCAAGGCTATATAATGAAACCTTATTTTCCCTCTTTATCGATTAAAGGCGGGAAAGAATTATTCAAATTCTCTAAATGGTTAATGTTAAATAATATTTTTTATTACGTGAATAATAAGAGTATTGATTTAATTGTCGGAAAAATGATATCGACTAAAGCCGCTGGTTTATATTCTATTAGCCAAGAAATGGCGACTTTACCTGTTTCAGAAATAGGGGCTCCAATTAATAAAGCGTCTTACCCTGCTTATTCGCGAGCAAAAAATAATTATAAAGAATTAAGGCGCTTATTTTACAATACCTGTTCAATGATCACTCTTTTGGCATTACCTACCTCATTAGGTCTTTATAGTGTTTCCGAGATTTTTGTTCCTGTTGTCCTAGGTGTAAAATGGTTGGGTTCGATTGAAGTGATTCAACTGTTATCATTAGCGGCATTTATTACTTCATTGTCATCAAATAATGGTTATATATTTATGGCAATAGGTAAGCCTAAAATCACAACGGCAATTTCAGGTATTAGAATTATTGTTTTGCTAATTATGTTATTCGGAATTATATCATTTGATAATATATCAAGCCCTGCACTAGCTTTACTTTGTAGCGCAGTTATTAACTTTTTCATTTCATTTACATGGTTGAAATTCGAAATCAATATTTCTTATAGAAGTATACTTACGGTTTTATACAGACCAATTTTATCCTCGTTAATCATGAGTATGGTGATATGGATTGTTAAATCATATTATATTGTCAGTGTAGGTATTTTAAATTTGATGGTATTGGTTTCTATTGGTGTGATTACGTATTTTATCAGTATATTATTTTTATGGTGGTGGGCGGGAAGGCCTAAAGGAATAGAAATGCAGATACTAAGCAAGTTAAAAGTTATTTAATGGAGAGTAAATTGGAAAAATATAATTTTATTGTTCTTGCACCAAACAGATGGGATGCTGTGTGGATGAACAGACAGCACTTGTTCTCAATAATTGGTCAAGAACACAATGTAATTTATTCCAATGCACCATTTAAACATTGGGATAGAAAATTAACTCGATATAAATCAGCCCCCTTTTTTGGTGAAAACAAAAAAGTTGATAATGTTTTCAACATAGAGTTTCCTAAATACTTATTGCGTATAACCAAACTCACCTTTTGGGATGATTTTGTCAAAAAAATGTTTATAAAAAAACTCGAACACCGGCTTGAGCCAAATTGCCGTACCATTTTATATATTTTTAACCCTATCTATGGTGAGTATATCAATGAAATCCCACACGACTTCCTTGTATATCATCCATACGATGACTTCAACAATTTGTATTCAGATAGTATTGCTAAAGAAGGAGAGGGGCTGTTATTGAAAAAGTCTGATGTCATGTTTACAACGTCTAAGCTCCTTCAAAAAAACTATACAGAACGCTTTCATCAACCTGAAAATGTTTTTTTTGTGCCAAATGGTGTCGATTTTACTTTATTTACTAAAGTAAGCAATAAAGTCAAAGGTATCAACTTTAAAAACAACCGACCTAAAGTGGGTTATACGGGATCGATAAATGCAAAAATTGACATTTCACTTTTGTCCCAATTGTTTAAGTCTTTAAATCATTGTGATTTTTATGTTGTAGGTACTGAGGGAACAATAGATAGCTTTCAAAATGGAGATATGGAGAATCTTAAAGCACTTCCGAATGTTTACTTTTTAGGGAATCAACAGTTAGCCGATGTACCTAGCTATATGAATGCTATGGATATAAATATTATTCCATATCGAACTGATCCAGATTCTTTTGCAAATGCGGGTTACCCTCTGAAATTACATGAGTATTTAACTATAGGTAAGTCCATTATTTGCTCTCCTATTGATAGTGCCTTTGAGTTTAAAAATGTTATAGCAATCAAGAGTGGGGTTGAAGAATGGAAAACAGAGATCAATAACTTATTAAATAGCAAAGATACTGACGAAAATGTTCAGCTGCGTAAAAATGTAGCACAAAATAATACATGGACAAAAAGAACAGAATCAATTTTAAATACTATATCGAAGTTATTCTAGATGACGTATTCAAATAACAAAGACACTTCACGGCTAGGAGTACTTGACAGCTTAAGAGGTTTAGCTGCGTTAGGTGTGGTGTTACATCACTTTATTTTTGTTTATGGTATTAAATATGGCTATGGAGCAACAAAATATTCAGCTGAATGGCTAGAGGTCAGTTTGGGGCGTTATGGTGTTGAACTATTTTTTATTATAAGTGGTTTTGTTATTTCATTAACGCTAGAGAAAGGGCGAAATATCACTGAATTTGCTATATCACGTTTTTCTAAATTATTTCCTACTTACTGGTTTTGTTTAGCCTTTACTAGTTTGGTATTATATTTTTTTCGAGGGAGTAATTTTTTTGACTCTGATCAATTTCTCTTTAATTTAACAATGGCTCCTCAGTTTTTTTGGCGAGAGCCTATTGATGGTTCATATTGGACGTTAATGTATGAATTATTCTTCTATTTCATAATAGCCATTATGTTTGGTAAATCAGGGAAGATTACTATAAAGCCATTGGTAATAACTTTTATGGTTTTTGTGCTGTTTACGTTAATAAATTTTATATACCCGATGCATGTAAAGTTGCAATACTTGCTATTATTTCCACATTTGCATTTATTTTGGGCTGGAATTGTTTTTTATAAAATGTGGGAATATAAAAAAGACTTCAATAATATAAGTTTAACGGCATCGTCTTGCTTTATATATCTACTATTACTATTTCAATGGTTAATGTGTTTATTTGAAATTAATAGAGTTAATCTTATTTCATCCTCCCTAATTTCTTTGTATTTTCTATTGTTTTATTTATTCATAAATAAAAAATTGGAATTTTTAGAAAATCGAATTTTTATAAAATTAGGGGCGATATCATATTCACTTTACTTGATCCACCAGGAAGTAGGCTATGTCATTATCGAATCAGTATATAGTTACTCTCATTCAATTATTATATCCGTACTCATTGCTACTTTGGTGAGTATTGGCATAGCATTAATTATTAATAGGTACGTAGAAAACACAACGAATAGAATTTGTAAAAAACAACTATTGAGATTAGTCTCGTTTAAAGGAAATTAAAAGCATCATGTGCGGTATTTTAGGAAAAATTCATTTTAATGGAACAATCGATAAAAGTCGTTTTAAAGCTATGCGTGACACTATGCCGTATCGTGGGCCTGACAGTAATGGCCTTTGGTTTGACGATGCTGAAAAAATAGCTTTAGCACATTTACGTTTGAGTATTCTTGACCCTACGCCTGCAGGGCATCAGCCACGCGTTGAGGCGGCTCATAATTGTGTTATTTCTTACAATGGTGAAGTTTACAATTACCTTGAAATACGTGCGGAATTAGAAAAGAAAGGTTATACCTTTGAAACAGGTGCCGACACTGAAGTAGTACTAAAAGCTTACGTTGAATATGGCGTTGATTGTTTAGAGCATTTTAATGGCATGTTTGCTATCGCTATTTGGGACGGCAATAAAAAAGAGCTTTTCCTCGCTCGTGATCGTTTGGGTATAAAGCCACTTTATTACTTACAAAACGACGACGAGTTTATTTTTGCTTCTGAAACTAAAGCTATTTTAAAAGGCTTAGATAAAAAGCCAGCACTTAACGTGCAGTTGATCGATAGTTATATGAGCTTTGGCTATATCCCTGGTGAAAATACTTTGCACAAAGGCATCAAACGATTAATGCCTGGTCATTATGCTGTTCTTAAAAGCGGAGAGGTAAATGGTGAAGAGCCTAATAAGCAAGAATTAACCATTACCCAATATTGGGATCTTAAATTCAACAACAGCAATAGTCAGGATAAAGGCTTTGATTATTATGTTGATGGTAGTAAAAAATTATTAGAAAGCGCTATTGATTTACGTTTACGCAGCGATGTACCTCTTGGTATATTTTTAAGTGGTGGTATTGATTCTAGTGCAGTAGTTGGTTTGCTTGCAGATAAAGTTAAAGAACCTCTAAAAACCTTTTCTATAGGTTATGATTTTGGTAAAGGCTTTGATGAAACACCTTATGCACAAATTATTGCTGATAAATTTAAAACTGATCATCACGAAATAAAAATAACCCCCGCACAGTTTAAAGAATTTATTCCTGAGTATATTTCGTTAATGGATGAACCTGTTACTGAAGCGGCCGCAATTTCGTTATTTTTTGTTGCTAAATTAGCCAAAGAAAAAGTTACAGTTGCTTTGTCGGGTGAAGGCTCAGATGAAATATTTGCAGGATATGACTTATATCAATACATGAATGTATTAGATAAGTACCGCGCCGTAGTGGGTCAAGCCGGCAGTAACTTTTTTGCGGGCGTTGCGAATAAAATATTAGGTAAAAGCCATAAGGTTTCTAAGTATTTAACCATGGCGACTTTACCTATTGAACAGCGCTATAAAGGTATGTCAACTTACCCTGACCATGAAAAAGAAGCCTTGTATAAAGCAGAATTCAAAGCTGAAATTGAACAAAGTTCACAAGTGACTAGTCGCGATTATACCAAAAGCCTTTTTGAGAAAACCAAAGATGCCGATGCATTAAGTAAAATGCTTTATTTTGATACCAAAACTTGGTTGGTAGATGACTTGTTAATTAAAGCTGACCGTATGAGTATGGCGGCCTCGCTTGAATTACGCGTACCCTTTTTAGATTATCGTTTAGTTGAATTTGCTGCAACAATCCCAAGTAAGCATAAAATTAAAAAAGGGGAAGGCAAATACCCGTTAAAGAAAATGATGGAAGGTATTTTACCTAACGACATTATTTACCGTAAAAAAATGGGTTTTCCTACCCCACTTAAATTAATGTTTCAAAATGAATTAAGAACTTACGCTGAAAATTTATTGTTGTCTGAAGGAACTAAGTTGCATCAGTTCTTTAAAAAAGCGCGTATAGAACAGCTTATTCAAGAACATAACAATGACAAATTTGATCATCATAAAACGCTTTGGCAGTTAGTTGTACTGGAAGAGTGGTTACGCAGAAATACTGATAATTAACCTAAAAAGGCCGTTCTTTATGAATGTTTTTTTAAAGTACATTAATGCGAAATGGGATAGTTTTGATGGATAAGGGGTATTCACTTTATTTAGATGTATTACGCTTTTCAGCTGCAATAGTAGTCTTTTTTTCCCATGTTGCTAGCCAAGATTTAACCGATGGTTTTTTATGGCAGTTTAAAGCTTATTCACAAACTGCAGTAATGATTTTTTTTGTTATGTCTGGTTATGTAATTGCTTTTGTTACCCATGAAAAAGAAAAGTGTATTAGAGATTATTCCGTAGCTAGGATATCTAGACTTTGGTCTATTATTATACCTGCGTTATTGTTGACAGCTGTTTGCGACTATATTGGATTACAATTTAATCCAGCATTATATACTGATTCCTCTTGGCCTTACCCAGAAGGCTCCCAAGTTGCACATTATTTGCTGTCTCTTATACACATCTCCGAGCCCACGAGACTAAGGCGAATCTC
>OJAZ01000365.1_pt1 | contig 22531 bp, 18 predicted proteins | sample 1589851 | NCBI WGS metagenome assembly OJAZ01 (sample SAMN05416792, study PRJEB24817) | seawater metagenome | isolation source: Sea water | place: Canada:Atlantic | collected 2013-07 | reverse complement strand
CGGCAGCAGTACGAGCGGCTTGTTCGCCACCAAAGTTTTTAGACTGGCCACCAAATGGACGTTGGTAAATTTTACCTTCTTCCGTACGAGAAAACGGTAAACCCATTTTCTCTAATTCTATAATAGACTCTGGGCCTGTTTTACACATATATTCGATGGCGTCTTGGTCACCGATATAATCGCTACCTTTAACGGTATCGTACATGTGTTGTTCCCAGTGATCTTCATGGGCATTACCTAAAGCTACGGTAATACCACCTTGAGCCGATACAGTATGAGATCGAGTTGGAAATACTTTAGAAATCAAGGCACAAGATTTGCCTGATTCTGAAATTGCTAATGCAGCGCGCATACCTGCACCGCCTGCGCCAATAACAATGGCGTCAAATTCACGAATTGGAACGCTCACTTATACACCCCACACAGTTAAAGAGCCAAACATTAAGTAGGCTAATAAAGTAACAGAAAAAATAAATTGTAATGCACCGCGTAGGAACGCAGGTTTTACATAATCAGAAAGAACTTGCCATACGCCAATTTTAGCGTGAACAAGTAATGCTAATAACGCCATTACTGTTGCTACTTTAACACTCATACAAGCAAAGAAACCTTGCCATACATCATAAGTAACACTAGGTGTTACTACGAAGAAACCTGCGAGAAGTAAAGTATATAGTACAAGAATAATTGCACTAGCTCTTAAAAGAATGAAATCATGCACGCCATTTCGGCCCGCTGATGTGACGACGTTTACCATAACCAAACTCCTATAACTGCTGATACTGCTAACCAAATAACCATGATTAATTTGGCAGTGGCATTACCTGAAGCTAGTTCTTCAAAATGGCCTAGATCCATTAGCAAGTGACGAACACCCGCTAAAACATGAAAGGTCAAGGCAGAAAGACAGCCGAAAATAATGAATTTAAAGAAAAAGCCATCAAGGTAACCTTGAATTTGGGCAAATCCTTCAGCAGAAGAAAGAGAGGTTGAAAGGGTAAACAATAAAATACCAATAGCAAAAACCATAATTACACCAGATACACGGTGTAAAATTGAAGCATTAGCTGCTGGATGCATTTTTATCGTAGTTAAATCTAGGTTTACAGGACGTTGTTTTTTCACAATTGTTGCCTAAAGAGCTCGAAAGCCTTCAACTTTTATTATTGTTACTCATGAACTGCCTTTACTTAGCTGACTTAAAATCTTAATTGAAACTTAAAAATCAATATAAACAAAAGCAATTCCCGAAAGTGAACGGTAACTTTTACAACTTTACAAACTCATGTACCAATTCGGACATAAGTCTAACTAACTTCATTATGCGATTCTAGCTAGGTTTTGTAATATTATTCAATTTTACAAAAGCAAATACAAAAGCAAAAAAAGTAGGTAACTTCATAAAAAGCTACAGAACGCAGCGATTATATAGTTGATAAGATCGAATTACAATTTTACCGTATCCTAAGTTACATATGGGGCGTTTTTTGAACAGTAATTTGCGTTGCATTAAACTTTAGTATAATTACTCTTACATTTTAAATTCATTTCAGGGTAGAATGTCGGCAGTTTAAAAAACCCAGAAAAGTCACAAAAACTGACGATTTATTCACTTAGCTTTTTAATCTTTGTATTAAACAACTTAGTAGAATGTCAGTAAATGTACATAAATTATAATTGATAGGGGATAAAACATTATGGCTGAATCAAAAGCCACTCTGAGTATTGATGGCAAAGAAATTGGTGAATTTCCAGTTTTAAAAGGTACTGCAGGTACTGACGTAATTGATATTAGAACTTTAGGTAGCCATGGCTATTTCACCTACGATCCGGGCTTTTTAGCAACGGGTTCTTGTGAATCATCTATTACCTACATTGATGGCGGCAAAGGTGTTCTACAACACCGCGGTTACCCTATTGATAGTTTAGCTAAACAAGCTGATTACCTTGAAGTTTGTTATATCTTATTGAATGGCGATGCGCCAACTCAATCAGAGTATGAAGAATTTAAGTCAATCATCACTACACATACCATGGTACATGAGAAGTTAGTTCATTTCTTCCATGGTTTCTTACCTGATGCACATCCAATGGCTATGCTTTGTGGTGTTGTTGGTGCAATGTCATCTTTCTATCACAGTGACTTAGATATCACTGACCCTGCACAGCGTAAACGTAGTGCTCATAGATTGATTGCTAAAATGCCTACTATCGCTGCAATGGCTTATAAATATAGTGTTGGTCAACCATTTGTTTACCCACGCAATGAGCTTTCTTACGCTGAAAACTTCCTTCACATGATGTTCTCGGTACCTGCTGAAGAATATATAGTAAGCCCTACCGTAGCTAATGCTATGGACAGAATCTTTACTTTACATGCTGATCATGAACAAAATGCTTCAACTTCTACTGTTCGTTTAGCCGGTTCTTCTGGTGCTAACCCTTATGCTTGTATAGCAGCTGGTGTTGCATCTTTATGGGGCCCAGCACATGGCGGCGCTAATGAAGCATGTCTTACTATGCTTGAACAAATTGGTAGCTTAGAAAACGTTGCTGAATATGTAGCTAAAGCTAAAGATAAAAATGACCCATTCCGTTTAATGGGCTTTGGTCATCGTGTTTATAAAAACTTCGATCCTCGTGCAACAGTCATGCGTGAAACTTGTCATGAAGTATTGAATGAACTTGGTATCAGCGATCCTTTACTTGATGTCGCTATGGCATTAGAAAAAGTTGCTCTTGAAGACCCATACTTTATTGAGAAAAAACTTTACCCGAATGTTGATTTTTACTCAGGTATCATCTTAAAAGCAATCGGCATTCCTTCAAGTATGTTTACCGTGATTTTTGCTATGTCTAGAACGGTAGGTTGGATTGCTCACTGGGATGAAATGTTGTCTCAGCCGGGTCAAAAAATCGGTCGTCCTCGTCAGAAATACACGGGTGAAATTAACCGTGAATTCGTACCATTAAATAAAAGATAATGATTTAATGCTTATTTAAGCATCAATGAATTGATAAAAAAGGCAGCTTTCGCTGCCTTTTTTGTGCTTTTTTATCGAGAAAAACAACCAATCACCATATTACTTGCCTATAGTTGTTATTCACATAAGAAATACTTTAATCACTTTTAAATACCCTCATCACGATAGATTGTCGTTCAATTTTTGATATAGAATTATATTTAACTCACAGGAACTAGGCGTTATAATAACGACTTTCCCCTTCTTAATTACTCAATAAGACTCTTTAAATTCATTATGTCTGACTATTCTTTACGTTTTGGTGGCATTAGCCGTTTATATGGCGAACATGGCGCGAATGTTTTACAACAAGCAAATTTTTGTGTTATTGGCATTGGTGGTGTTGGATCTTGGGTAGCTGAAGCCCTAGCCCGCAATGGTATTGGAAAAATAACCTTAATAGATTTAGATGATATATGCACCACGAATATTAATCGTCAGATCCATGCATTAACTGACACTGTTGGACAAAGTAAAGTTGATGTTATGGCTGAGCGCATCAAACAAATCAACCCTGAGTGCCAAGTTAATATCATTGAAGACTTTGTAACGGTAGAAAATCTCTCTAGTTTAATTACCAAAGATTTTGATTATGTCATTGATGCCATTGATTCTGTAGACATTAAAACACGCCTTATTGCTTATTGCAGAGGTAGTAAATTACCGATTATCACCATTGGTGGTGCCGGTGGACAGGTGGATCCAAGCAAAATTGAAATCACAGACTTGAGCAAGACTTATCAAGACCCGTTACTTGCTAAAGTAAAAAATCAGCTACGTCGAGAGTTTAACTTTCCGCGTGCTGATCTTAAAACAGCAGGTAAACGAAAGTTCTCAATCGATGCCGTATATTCAACAGAACAATTACGCTACCCTGCTGATGGTAAACAAGGTGAAGTTTGCTTGGCTAAACCTGATAAGAGTAATGGCGAGCAAGGTGCTACGCGTTTAGATTGCCAAAGTGGTTTTGGTGCAACAACCCATGTCACAGCCACCTTTGCTTTTTTTGCCGTGGGTAGAGCCATTGACAAACTATTAATAAAACATCAAAAATAACATTAAAAAGACTCAATATGTAAACAGGTATCTACACTGTTTACTTATTGCTGTGCCATTGCTTTAATTTTTTCAACGATAGCCAATACACCATTACCGCGTGAAGGGCTTAAGTGTTGCATTAAGCCTAATTTTTCAAAATAATCATTAATATTAAATTGGTGTATTTGTTGCGCCGTTTGATGATTAAAAGCAGCGAGTACAATCACTAATAAACCACGAATTATTTTTGCATCACTATCTGCAGTAAACGAATACAAACCTTGAGCGCTGTGTTCAGCTTTAATCCAAGCAAGGCTTTCACAACCTGCTATCAATGTTTTGTCATCACGTGATGCTTTATCTAAACGTGGAAGATTTTTACCTAGCAACATAATTTCTCTATGTCGGGTATCCCAGCCTTTTGTTCTTGAAAAAAGAGTAATAATTTCATCTATCTCTTTCACGGGTGAGTCTAGTAATACATCTTCTTTCACTCGTGAGTTTGATTGTTCGATAGTTTCTTCCAATAATATGTTTTTTAAACAATCAATGAAATAGTCAATTTCTGTGACAGTATTGTAGGGAGCGAGTGAGACTCTTAAGCAACCATCAATTTTTAAATAAGCCATTAACGGCATTGCACAATGGTGGCCTGAGCGAATAGCAATACCATGCGTATCGAAAGACATGGCGATATCGTGATTATGGTGCCCTGTTAAGGTAAAAGCGATAACGCCAATATCAGGGGTCCCTTCAACTATAAAGTTAACTTGCGCAATTTTATCTAACGCTTGATAACAATAATTAACAAGCTTTTGTTCAAATAAGCCATAGCTATTACTAACATCTGTTAACAAAGGGCCAAGAAACTTAATACTCTCAGCAAAAGCAATGACACCTGCAATATTTGGAGTGCCCGCTTCAAACTTAAAGGGCAATGAGTTAAATGTTGTTCCTTGAGTAAAACTCACCGTTTTAATCATTTCCCCTCCCCCTTGATAGGGAGCCATGCTTTCTAGGTGCTTCTTTTTACCATAAAGTACACCAATACCTGTTGGACCGTACATTTTATGCGCTGAGAAAACATAGAAATCACAATCGAGTGACTGTACGTTTACAGAAAAATGAGCCACAGCCTGGGTACCATCTATCACAGTAATGGCGCCAACAGATTTTGCTTTAACTATCACTTGTTCAATAGGATTTATTCGCCCCAACACATTAGAGATATGGGCGCAGGCTACAAATTTGGTTTTATCACTGATAATATTATCTATTTCATCAACATCGATATATCCAGATTCAGTGATAGGTATGACTTTGATTACAGCGCCTGTTTGTTCTGCAACAATTTGCCAAGGTACAATGTTTGCGTGATGTTCGCTAACGCAAATAGCTATCTCGTCTCCAGGTATTAAAATATTTCTCGCTAAACTTTGTACGACGACATTTATGCTTTCAGTTGCACCTTTCGTCCAGATAACTTCTTTAACACTTTTAGCCCCGATGAATTCTTGAACCAAGCTACGGGCTTTTTCAAAAGCAAACGTTGCTTTGCTACTTAGCTGATGAGAAGCTCTGTGAACATTAGCATTAAAATTACGGTAATAATGTTGCTGACAATCGATTACTTGTCTTGGTTTTTGCGTAGTCGCCGCATTATCGAAGTAAATCAAAGATGGCATTAAATCATCTTTTTCAATTAATGATTGATCATGACTTTCTATCAGCGGAAATTGTTGACGAAATAAGTGGGGTGAAAAAATGTTCATAAAAGGCTCATGCTAAGCGTGAAGCTGCTGAAAAGTAAGTTAATAAATACACGGATATTATAACTCAATTTCCCTCAGGAATTTAAGCACTTAGTTTAAGAGTAATTATATCCCCTGACTTAGAGAGGAAAAATAAACCTGAACTGTGCTGGGTAAAGGGTTGAATTTAGACTATAACTAATAGGGTGTCCTCTATGAAGGGTTTCTAAAATGAGTTTCTTCGCCTACTTTTACCAACTCAAAGCCAGTCTCAAAAAATTTTTAAATTCAAATAAAACTATAACGCCCAAACAAGAAAAGACCAAATACGATCAAGAAATAAACGCAAATTTAAACTATAACCTCAGACAAAAATGTAAAAGAGCAGCTCAAGAAATCCGGTATACAGAAAATTTTACCCATTGGCCAATAACTGAAGCTAAACTTAAAAAAGAAGCTAAGAAAAACTCTTTAATCTATTTAGATGTTACCCGTAAAAAAAGAATGCCATACACACAGAACGATCATTCCGAAAGTAAAGTTATTGCTGTTATAGATAAGGGAAATCAGGCTAATAAAGTTGTGGTAATAAAGAAGCACCGATAGTGTCAAATTGTCTTGATACTAATACTTAAAACGCTCCCTCCAATATATAGACTTTTCTAACCGGGTCGTCTTCCCATTTTGCCGCTTGCTCGACCCAATATTTTACACTAGCAAGTTGACCTTGTTTATATAAAGCCAACGCTATGTTGTAATGAAAACTTGGCATCAAAAAATCGTATGGCTTGGTATTTAGTAGACCTAGGTATTCTTCAGGAAAATCATCGTTAAAATATCTCAGTTGGGTATGTCTACTTAATGGCTTAAAAGAAGCGTAAGCTGACTCGATATTACTTGATGCGAAATTAGCGATTGAGTTATCGAGTAAGCTTTCGATTGAAGTAGATTTCTGACAACTTTCAGAAATATGAACACCTATTTGATTGGCATAACCTTTCGGTGTACCTAAACGCCAATGTTGCTTTTTACTTGAACCAGTTCGTATTTCTTCCAAAATAGGCGTGCTAGCGTTAATGCTGTGAGCCCATGGAATATTTATTAATATACTTGCTCTTAATTCTTGCTGTTCACCATGATAATACCTATTTAATACCGCCATATTATGCGCAAAAGGTTTTTGCTGTATTCCTTGGCATTTAGCGTGACCTTTAATTAAAGGGTATTCATCAACAAATCCGAGCAAGTGGCTTACTTCATGGCTAAATACATCAGTATTATCGTTAACATCAAAATATAATATACCTAAGTGTACGTTAGCCCCTCCATCTTTTAACATTAACCCGATATGTCGAGTATTAACTTCTTTCGCCACACTTTCCCAGCGTAATTCATCACAGGAGATAGCGTGTTGGGCTTGGGCCTCACAATCAAGATTTTTGATACTAATATATCGGGGTGTCGGAAGACATATATATTCTGCTAATTTTTGCTGTTCTTTAAAACCTTTAATCAGCATTTCAAGGTGCTTTAAATGACTTAGGCTAGTAGCAAAAAGTTGTAAACTAGTAATGCAATTTTTTGAATTTTCTATATTCAGATCAATTTTATTTTTAGTCGTACTTGTTAATACTGAACTGTCATCTATTACTGAATATCTATCTATATCAGTTAATAAACGCTTAGTTTGAGCATTACCATATAACTTCAATAAATCAGATTTTAATAACGATTTAACCCGTGTAACATCCCCTAATTCAATAGCCATAGTAATCCGTAACAAAAGCACGGCGACGGCTAACTCATTATCGGGTAATACATCAGGTAAAGCTCTTAATGTCATTTCTGCTGTTACAGTTTTCCCTTGTCGATAATACAGTTGTGTTAGGTTAAAAATTGCTTGTTTTGAGCCTAAGCGAATAGCTTGTTCAAACCACATAATAGCTTTACTAATCGATTTCGTATTTGATTTTTGCTTTGCTGCTTGTTGATACCAGTTACCAAGCTTTAATGCTGCTATTTTTTTATTTTTTGCTAACTCTCGATTAAGGGTAAGCCAATGAGTACTGCCTAGCTCAGTTTTACGTTCTTCAATGGTTAACGCGGTAATGTGATTATGTTTAAGGGCATAAGTTATTTGACCTATTCGATAATGATAACTCGACAACTGCTCAGTTAAATACGAAGACAAAAAAAATGAGCTTGATGACAAAGACATCGTCAAGCTCATTACTAATATTAAAAGGAAAATTTTACTAATATGCATTTTGGTAGCTAAATAATTTAGCCTGAGTTAATCAGGCTAGATTGTTAAGGCTGACTTTCAGCGACTTTTTTAGTGCGCATTAAATCTAGTTCAAGCTTCGCGTATCTATGCTCAACAAATTCGTAAACATTAGTACTTAATGCCAGCTTAAAGTAATTAGCTGCACTTCCACGATAACCTAAGGTTTGGTTATATTTACCTAAATAGAAATAGGCTTCGCATAAACGTTCGGTCAGCTCTTTATTTGATCTTATATCTTTTGTTAAGTTTTTAACAAAATCTCCTTGTGAAATTTCGCCTAGATACAGGTAAACAACCTGTTTAGCCCAAGTACGTTCATCAACTAATTCTGAACGTTGTTTCAACGAGTATTTTGCCGCAAGTGGATCTACCTCATACTCAGTTAAATACAACCACAACAAGCGGTATGGATCATCTTGCTGCTTTTGATGAAAGGCTTTAAAGTCAATACTGGCAAGTTCAGGTCTAGAGCCATAATAAAGCGCTATACCTCTATTAAGATACGCATACTCATGATCAGGTGCTAGATCTAATGCCGAATCAAATTTCTCATAGGCTTGAGCAAACTCTTGCAATTGTGTGTAATGAATACCTAAAAAATTATAAGCATCAATTAAGTCGGGTTTTAATTGCAATGCATGAGAAAAGTCAAATCTTGCTAATGATCGTAAACCAACACTGTCGTATAAAACACCACGGTCATAAAATAACTGTGCTCTTTGAACGTCAGATATTTTCGCTCTATTTATCACTTCAGTTAAACGTGCAATCGCGATTTCACTCTTATAGTTAATACTAAGGGGTTCAGCAATTACAATATTATTCATTATTGATGAAGAAATATTATTGTTATTCTCCCCCTGACTTGAAGCACAGCCTTGTGTCAACAGCGTACTACTTAAGAGTAAAATTAGAATAATTGTTTTGATAAAAGAATGCACAAAAATGCCTTATAAATAAATAACTAACAACTGGAATCATTTCATTATAAACAAAAAAGGAGCCATGTGGCTCCTTTTTACTTAATGAAATGTAAAAGTTTTTTACTAAACTATTACTTTACATAATTACTCAGCAGCTGGTGTTGCTTCTGCAGCTGGTTTTTCCATAGCTTCTTTGATACTTAAACGTACACGGCCTTGACGGTCAACTTCAAGTACTTTAACTTTCACTTCTTGACCTTCAGTTAATACTTCACTTACGTTATTAACGCGCTCTTCAGAGATTTGTGAAATATGTACTAAACCATCTTTACCTGGAAGAACATTAACGAACGCACCAAAATCAACGATACGAACAACTTTACCTGTGTAAAGTGTACCTACTTCAATTTCAGCAGTTAGTGCTTTAATGCGGTTGATTGCATCTTCAGCTTGCTCACCAGAAGTTGCAGCAATTTTAACTGTGCCGTCATCTTCGATTTCAATAGTAGTACCCGTTTCTTCAGTAAGTTGACGAATAGTTGCGCCGCCTTTACCAATGATGTCACGAATCTTATCTTGGCTAACTTTCATTGTATGAATGCGAGGAGCGAATTCAGAGATATCATCTCTGTGTCCACCAATAGCTTCATCCATTACAGATAAAATGTGAGTACGTGCAGCTTTTGCTTGGTTTAAAGCAATCTGCATAATTTCTTGAGTAATACCTTCAATTTTAATGTCCATTTGAAGTGCAGTAATACCACCAGTGGTACCCGCTACTTTAAAGTCCATGTCACCTAAGTGATCTTCATCACCTAAGATGTCAGAAAGAACAACGAATTTTTCGCCTTCTTTAACAAGACCCATTGCGATACCAGCAACAGATGCTTTAATTGGAACACCAGCATCCATAAGTGCTAATGAAGTACCACATACTGAAGCCATTGAAGATGAACCATTTGATTCAGTGATTTCAGAAACAACACGTACTGCATACGGGAATTCTTCAAGTGAAGGCATAACTGCCAACATACCACGTTTCGCTAAACGGCCATGGCCAATTTCACGACGCTTCGGGCTACCAACAAATCCAGTCTCACCTACACAATAAGGAGGGAAGTTGTAATGAAGCATGAATGGGTCAGTCTTATCACCCATTAACGTATCAAGACGTTGTGCATCACGTTGAGTACCAAGCGTAGCTGTAACTAATGCTTGAGTTTCACCACGTGTAAATACTGCAGAACCATGAGTTCTTGGTAATACACCTGTCATCACGTCTAAAGCACGAATTGATTCAGGATCACGACCATCGATACGAGGGTTGCCATCAGTAATACGGCCACGTACCACAGTTTTTTCTAAATCATGGAACAAATCTTTAGCTTCTTGAACGTCAACATCAGCATTTTCTGCTAATAACGCTTCAAGTACTGAGCTACGGATTTCTTTAATTTTCTCGTAACGAACAGCTTTTTCAGTAATTTGGTATGCTTCGTTAACTTGTGCTTCACTAAGTTCAGCAATTTTAGCTAATAATTCAGCATTTTTAACAGGAGCAACCCAATCCCATGAAGGAGTGTTAACTTCTGCTTTAAATTCTTTGATTGCTGAAACAGCTACTTGCATTTGCTCATGGCCATATACAACAGCACCAAGCATTACTTCTTCAGACAATACGTCAGCTTCAGATTCAACCATTAATACCGCTGAATCAGTACCTGATACAACTAGGTCTAATTGACTTGTTGGTAATTCAGATTGAAGCGGGTTAAGAATGTATTGACCGTCAGTATAACCAACGCGTGCTGCGCCAACAGGACCACTAAATGGAAGACCTGAAATAGCTAATGCTGCAGAAGTACCAATTAAAGAAATAATATCAGGTGCAATTTCAGGGTTAACTGAAACAACAGTGATAATAACTTGTACTTCGTTAGTGAAACCTTCTGGGAATAATGGACGAATTGGACGGTCAATTAGACGTGCAATTAGTGTTTCTTCTTCTGAAGGACGGCCTTCACGTTTAAAGAAACTTCCAGGGATTTTACCAGCAGCGTAAGCACGCTCTTGGTAGTTCACTGTTAATGGGAAGAAATCTTGTCCTGGTTTCGCTTCTTTTTTACCTACAACTGAAACAAGTACACAGGTATCGTCCATGCTTGCCATAACTGCAGCTGATGCTTGACGTGCAATTGCACCTGTTTCAAGTGTTACTGTATGTTTACCAAGTTGAAATTTTTTAGTAATTGGATTTAACATCTAATTAATTTCCTTAAATTTGTCTTTATTAATAATATTTACCAATCTGTACAATTATTTATTCACTGAGTATCTTGGTCAAAGCTACGAATAGCATGCCCAACTAAGTGGAACAAAAAATTATACAGTTTGGATTGGTTTGTGTTTGAAAAGATATACATACCGTTTTTAATTTATTCAAAAATCAGTACATGTAAATTTTCACGGTCATTATACTAACTGAGCGTGTGAATGCTAGCTTCTAAGGGCAATTATTACTTTAAAGCACAAATTTATGCACCCTTTTAGTAACTATTCGTAAAAGTGTAAACCGCAGAAAACAAAAAAGGAGCCAATTGGCTCCTTTTAGTCGTTTAAGTTACAGCCGTTAGCAAATTGCTATTAACGACGTAGACCTAATTTACCGATTAACGCGCCGTAACGGTCAACGTTTTTACCTTTTAAGTAATCAAGTAATTTACGACGTTGTGCAACCATGCGTAATAAACCACGACGTGAATGGTGATCATGGATGTGCGCTTTAAAGTGACCTTGTAAGTGGTTGATTTGTGTAGTTAACAAAGCAACTTGAACTTCTGGAGAACCAGTATCACCTTCTGATTGAGCATATTCTGCAACGATTGCAGCTTTTTCTGTAGCATTTAAAGACATTATAAAATCCTTAGTGTGTTAACCCTACCCTCAATATTAATTGAGTTAAGAGTGATTAAAATACGCATCAAGCCAAACACTAATTTAGCCTTGATGACGAAAGAGCGCGTATTCTAGCAGCCAATAACTAAAAAGCAAGTGATTAGTTCAATCCAGAGCTTTATTAATTCACCTGCCCCCTAATAACCGTTCCAACTGAATTCTGGATCTTCAGTTACGATGGCGATATAACAATCTAACTCGCTAGTACTGTTCTAGAACAACGATACGTTTAGGTGCAACTAAACCATCATCATTGATAAAACCTACGCCAATAAATTCAGCGTCAGCATCATTTTCATCTTCGCCAAGGTACACTTGAACACTGCCTGCTTCAGGCTGGTTATAAGCTTGTACTGGGTTACCGTGACGTAGGAAATTGGCTGACATATCATCAACATAGACACAATGCATACCATCGACAGCACTATTCATAGGCAACAACAATGGGTCAAGAACATCCGAGGGCGTTATTTCATCCGCATTAGCTTGTTCAAGTAAGGCTTCAAGCTCAGGCAGTGTTATCATTTTTTCTACTGGATAATTACCTACAGCAGAACGTCTAAGGTGAGCCACATGAGCACCACAACCTAATAATTCCCCTAAATCATCAACGATAGTTCGGATATAAGTCCCTTTAGAAACATGAATATTTAGTTCAACTTCATCATGTTCAAAACGTAATAACTCAAGATTAAATACCGTGATATCACGTGCTTCGCGCGGTACTTCAATACCTTCTCTAGCATATTTATATAAAGGCTGACCTTGATGTTTTAGTGCAGAATACATAGACGGAACTTGTTTAGTTGTACCACGAAAACTGTCTAAAGCTTTCGCTAACTGCTCACTTGAAACGTCAACTGTTTTTTCACTGACAACTTCACCACCAGCATCACTTGTCGTAGTACGAATACCCAGCTTGGCGGTTACTTGATAGGTTTTATCTGTATCAAGTAAGTACTGTGAGAACTTAGTTCCCTCACCTAGACAAATTGGTAACATACCCGTTGCTAATGGGTCTAATGCACCCGTATGACCTGCTTTCTGGGCAAAGTAAATTCGCTTAACTGTTTGTAAAGCATGGTTTGATGACAGTCCATGGGGCTTATCTAATAACAAAACACCATTGACCTGACGGCCTTTTCTACGTTTTGCCATTACTTATTCGCCTTTCTCACTATCAACACTTGGTTCATCGTCAACCTGAGTATCATCAACTTCTGCGTCGCCATTTTTATCACTAGCGACAGCTTGGTCAACTAAGGCGCTCATGCGAACACCTTCACTCATTGAACTATCATAAACAAAGCGAAGATGCGGCATAATACGAGCACGTAGACGTTTACCTAACAATGAACGAATATAACCTTCAGCTTCAGCTAATACTTCTAACGAGGCTTTTATTTCATCTTGATTATCATTAAAAAAAGTAACAAATATTTTAGCGTAAGCTAAATCACGAGTAACTTCGACAGCTGAAACAGTCGTCATACTTAAACGAGGATCTTTAATTTCGCGCATTAAAATAGTCGCGATTTCTTTTTGGATTTGCTGACCAACACGGTCAGTACGGGCATATTCTCTAGCCATCGTATACTCCTATGAAACTGTTATTACTAACAGCTTTCAATTATCAATAATTAACACAAAAGGGGCATAAGCCCCTTTTGAAAAATAGTTTACTATTAGCTCGAAGCTAGTTGGTTCAAATATAAGGCGGAAGCACGAAGTTGACGCATGTCAATAAGTACTTCCAACGCAATAATTGTGCCTACTAGCAATGAGATACTAGTTATAACGAACGCTTAATTTCGATGGTTTCAAAGACTTCAATTTGATCACCAACACGTACATCATTGTAGTTCTTAACACCGATACCACACTCAGTACCGTTACGAACTTCTTGTACGTCATCTTTAAAGCGACGTAATGATTCAAGTTCACCTTCGTATATAACAACGTTTTCACGTAATACACGAATTGGAGCGCTACGTTTAATAACACCTTCAGTAACCATACAACCGGCAATAGCACCGATTTTAGGCGATTTAAACACGTCACGTACTTGTGCTAGACCAATGATTTCTTGCTTGAACTCTGGCGCTAACATGCCGCTCATCGCTTGCTTAACTTCTTCGATTAATGCGTAGATAACACTGTAGTAACGTAAATCGATGTTTTCTGATTCAATCACTTTACGCGCAGAAGCATCGGCACGAACGTTGAAACCAACAACAATAGCATTAGATGCAGCAGCTAATGTAGCATCTGTTTCAGTGATAGCACCTACGCCAGAACCGATGATTTTAACTTTAACTTCGTCAGTAGATAACTTAAGAAGTGAATCACTGATTGCTTCAAGTGAACCTTGAACATCTGACTTAATGACAACATTAACTTCTGAAATATCGCCTTCAGCCATACTAGCAAACATATTTTCAAGTTTAGCTTTCTGTTGACGAGCAAGTTTCACATCGCGGAATTTACCTTGACGGAACAAAGCAACTTCGCGCGCTTTCTTTTCATCTTTTACAACAGTCGCTTCATCACCTGAAATTGGAACACCACTTAATCCGATAATTTCAACTGGGATAGATGGACCTGCTGATTGAATAGTTTTGCCATTTTCATCGCGCATTGCACGAACACGGCCATATTCTAAACCACAAAGTACAATATCACCTTGCTTCAATGTACCTTCTTGTACCAATACAGTTGCTACTGGGCCACGGCCTTTATCTAATTTAGATTCAACCACAACACCATTTGCCATTTTATCTACAACAGCAGTTAGCTCTAATACTTCAGATTGTAACAATATAGAATCAAGTAATTCGTCAATACCTAGACCAGTCTTAGCTGATACATGACAGAATTGAACCTCACCGCCCCACTCTTCTGAAAGAACGCCGTGTTGTGATAATTCACTTTTAACACGATCTGGATCAGCAGACTCTTTATCCATTTTGTTAACGGCAATGATAATAGGCGCTTCAGAGGCTTGAGCATGTTGAATTGCTTCAATTGTCTGTGGCATAACACCATCATCTGCAGCAACAACAATCACTACGATATCTGTCGCTTTTGCACCACGAGAACGCATAGCAGTAAAGGCAGCATGACCTGGAGTATCCAAGAAAGTGATCATACCATGACCAGTTTCTACGTGATAAGCACCAATATGCTGAGTAATACCACCCGCTTCGCCGTCAGCTACTTTTGCTTCACGAATGTGATCAAGTAGTGATGTTTTACCATGATCAACATGACCCATAATAGTAACAACAGGTGCACGAGTAATCTCTTCACCAGTATCATTACGGTCAGCAAGTACTGCTTCTTCTAAAGCATTTTCTTTAACAAGTACAACTTCGAAACCCATATCTTCAGCAACAAGTGCTGCAGTTTCTTGGTCAATTACTTGGTTAATGGTTGCCATAGCACCCAATTTGAACATTGCTTTAACAACTTCAGCGCCTTTCTTAGACATTTTATTTGCTAATTCAGCAACAGAAATTGTTTCACCGATACGAATATCTTGTAATTTAGTTTCAACAGGTTTTGTAAAACCATGTTTTAAACTTTGTGGTGAAGACAAAGTTTTACCTTTACCACGGCCACTATTACGACCACGAGCATTACGATCTGGCGCTTTTTTCTTCTTACGTCGACGGCCACTTTCATCAGCAGAGTCACTTTTATCTTCCGCTTCTTGTGCGTAGACAGAAGACGTTAAATGTACAACTTCTTTTTCTTTTGCTTTACGTTCAGCTTCTTGTTCTTTCCAACGACCTTCATTTTCTTCAGCAAGCTTTTTAGCTGCTTCGGCCGCTGCTGCCGCTTCTGCTTCAACTTTCGCTAGCGTTTCTTTTTCTTGTGCTAAACGAAGTTTTTTAGCTTCTTCTGTCTCAGCTACCTTTTCTGGTGCTTGTTCAACATTTTTAGCTTTTTCTACAGCCGCAATTTTTGCTTTAGCTGCTGCTTCAATTTTAGCTTCAGCTTTACGCTCAGCTTCAACTTCAGCTTTAGCTGCTGCAACGCCTTTCTCATTTTCGGCTTCTTTCGCTGCTGCTTCTGCTTTCGCTTTGGCATCTGCTTCAGCTAAAATGGCTGCTTCAGCTTCAGCTTTCGCTGCTTCTTCAGCTAATTTTTCATCTTCAACTTCACTACGCTTCACGTAAGTACGTTTTTTGCGAACTTCAACATTAACCGACTTAGCTTTACTTCCGTGACCCATGGTCAAAGTAGACTTAGTTTTACGGTTTAAAGTGAGTTTGTTCGGTTTTGCTTCCGACTCATCACCATGTTGTTTTTTAAGGTGGCCTAATAAGGCTTCTTTTTCATCTTGCGAAATAGCATCGGTAGCCGATTTATTCACGCCTGAGTCAGCTAATTGAGTGACTAAGCGATCCACCGGTGTTCCGATTTCTTTGGCAAGTTCTGCTACAGTTATATCTGCCATCTATATTATTCTCCGGTGTTATTATTCTTCGTTAAACCAACAAATGTTACGCGCAGCCATGATTAGCTCGCCCGCTTTGGTTTCATCTAATTCTTCAATATCGCTTATTTCATCGATACCCTGTTCAGCTAAGTCTTCGAGTGTGCGAACACCACGACTTGCTAAAACAAATGCTAAATGACGCTCTAAACCGTCAAGGTCAAGTAAGTCTTGAGCTGGCTCAGACCCCTCTAAAGTTTCTTCGCTAGCTAACGCTTGTGTCGTTAATGCTTCTTTAGCACGTTCACGAAGCGCTTCAATGATCTCTTCATCAAGACCATCAATATCTAGCATTTCAGCGGTAGGAACATAAGCAATCTCTTCTAATGAAGTGAAGCCTTCTTCTGCTAGTAATGTGGCAAAATCTTCATCAAGATCTAACTTATCAATAAACAAGTTTAATACTTTATCGTTTTCTGCCTGATGCTTCTCTTTCATGTCAGCAACAGTCATTACATTGAGTTCCCAACCAGTTAACTGGCTAGCTAAACGAATGTTTTGACCACTACGGCCAATCGCCATAGCTAAATTAGCTTCTTCAACGGCAATATCCATAGTGCCTTTGTCTTCATCAACAATAATTGAAGCGACTTCAGCAGGTGACATAGCGTTAATTACATATTGAGCAACGTTGTCATCATATAATACGATATCAACACGCTCTCCACCTAACTCGCCAGAAACAGCTTGTACACGTGAACCACGCATACCAACGCAAGCACCAACAGGGTCTATACGCTTATCATTACTTTTAACGGCAATTTTAGCGCGAGAACCAGGGTCACGAGCTGCGCCCTTAATTTCTAACATCTCTTCGCCAATTTCAGGCACTTCAACACGGAAAAGCTCAATGAGCATTTCAGGTTTAGTACGGCTTAAAAATAATTGCGCGCCACGTGCTTCTGGTTTGATTTCATACAACAAACCACGTACACGGTCACCCGGACGAAATGTTTCGCGTGGTAACATGTCATCACGGTAAATAACGGCTTCAGCATTATTACCTAAATCAACAATAACACTCTCACGACTTGCTTTTTTAACAACACCGGTAACAATCTCACCTAAGTGCTCTTGATAAGCTTCAGTCACTAAAGCACGTTCAGCTTCACGTATCTTTTGAACGATAACTTGTTTAGCTGTTTGCGTAGTTACACGGTCAAATTTAACTGACTCAATTTGATCTTCAGAATAATCGCCTACGTTCAATTCAGGAGCATCATATTGCGCTGCTGCTAAACCAATTTCTGCGTATGGGTTTTCCATCGGTTCGCCATCTTCAATGATCAACCAACGACGAAAAGTATCAAATTCACCACTTATACGGTCAATGCTGACACGTACAATGATGTCTCCTTCGTATTTTTTCTTGGTAGCTGTTTCTAAAGCAGTTTCCATTGCTTCAAAAATGCTTTCTCGTGGTAATGCTTTTTCATTAGAAACCGCATCAACAACCAGTAATATTTCCTTACTCATGCTACTTAGCCTTTAATTTATGTTAACTGTTTTTGATCTATTCAAGGTTTAAAACTTTGCGACAAGATTCGCTTTATCTATGTTGCTGATAGCTAATTCGTAATCGATGCTATCAACTTCTACTATTAAGGTATCGTTTTCAATGGCAACTAATGGCCCTTTGAACTTTCGACGACCATTTAAAGGCATCGAAATTTTTACATTAATAGTTTCACCAATGACTTCTTGAAAATGTGCTAATTCAAATAATGGTCGATCAACACCTGGTGATGAAACTTCTAAGCTGTATTCACTACTAATAGGATCTTCTACATCTAATATTGCACCAACTTGACGGCTTACTTCCGCACAATCGTCAACATTAATGCCATTTTCATGGTCAATAAACAAACGTAAAACTGAGTTGTTGCCTGCACTGATATATTCAATGCCATGCAAAGTTTTGCCAGTTTCTTCAACTGCAGGTCTTAATAAGTCAGTTAGTTTTTGCTCAAATTTAGCCAAGCGTTTTCTCCTGTTACTCTGCTCTCATGATAAATACATAAGCAGCATAGTATAAATTTTAGATATAAAAAAAGGGCACATAGCCCAACGAGATTTTTACTGTATTTGTCTATAATTACGTAATTTATCCGCGTAAAAAAACAAAAAAACCCCAAATCAGGGGCTTATTTCACTGTTTTCCCCCTAGATTAAACAAAAAACGATTTAATCTGGTTATTAATAGCTAAACTACTAATAATATTAATAAGAATATAAACAACATAAAACATGTTAATTTATTCAGTGACATCTTATTAAGCTCTATTGCGGCAAATTATATAGTGGCTCGACAACAAGCGCAAGAGGGATTAAGCATTATCCACTAGAAAAGTAGATAATTGTGCAAAATCTGTCTTATCAATATCGAGGAAATATTTGCTAAAATTAATTTATATTTTACAATATGTTAGTATTGCCCTTATAATGCAGCTATAAATATGACTATCATTTCATATAAAAAAATAGCACTGATTTCTACAGTATATCTATTACCCTCGATAGATTTCTAACGGAGCATTTAATTTCATTATGTATAAGTTTTCTAAGTTATTTATCAAAAATATATTGTTTGCGTTAGTTTTCATAGTCGCTTTAGGTGGCATTGCATTTTTCTTGCTTTCCACTTATGTGAATCAGCAAACGCTATCGCAACAAAAAACCATTCAAACTATTAGTCAACAATTTGTTGCCGATGATATTCCTGCACAAGAGATCGCTACTACGTTGTCGGCTGTTTTAAAGGCCAGCGACGATTACCAAACCTTAATTATTAAACGTGATTCTCTAATACTCGTTAATTATCAAAATAATTATATTCATCCTCTCGATTCTTTTTTAGCACAACGTAAAACAGTCTCGGTAAGTGAGCTTAATTTACAAGTTCAATACCAATTAGATTTTATCGGAATAATTAATTTTTTAACGCAACTGTTTATCGGTGTTATTGCGTTATCAATTATATTTGTTTTTATTTCAGCAAGATTGAATTATAAATTACAATTAACTATTTTTAGTGTGATCAGCAAGCAAATTGGTAATGAACTAGCAAAAATTAATAATGCCGATTTCATTACCAAGGAACAGGATAATCAACAACTACTTGAGATTCCTGCTTTAGAAGAAGGTATTGCCGAAATCAAGACAATGATGACAGAGCAATTTAATAATACAACCAATCTAGAAATAGAAGCCCATGTAGACAGCTTAACGGGCATTGAAAATCGAAATCGATTTGTCCAATTTTATGAAAACGAAATTGTAAATGACAGCCCGGTTAATTTTGGTGTTCTTCTAATTACTCGTTGCTCTGAGTTACAGACCATTAATCAAATCCACGGTTATAGCTCAGGTGACAATTATATTGTAAGAGTGGCCGAGATAATAAAAACGGCTTTGATTTCAAGACCTACGGGGAAGATTTTTCGTCTCAACAGTTCCGATTTTGCCACTATATTACCTAACGTGAAGCTAAAGCTAGCTGAAGACTATGCCAGTGAGTTAACAATTAAGTTTAATGACTATCAGCAAGTCAATGAATTAGATTCTGTAGCCTTCACAGGCTTAGTCTATTTTGATAAATCCAAGCCATTAGGTGAATTATTAGCGCTAGCCGATACCGGAGTCAGTGTTGCTCAAACACAAAAAGTAAATTCATGGTATTCGCAAAAAGATATTGATATTTTAAATGATAGCAGCGCAAACTATGGCAATCAAAACTGGCGACAAGAGATAGATAGTGTATTAGGTGCTGGTCGCATCAGCTTATTATTACAGCCAATCCAACCAAGTGGTCGTAATACTCGCGTTTATGGAGAAATATTAGCGCGTTTCCTTAACGCTAACAATGACATGTTACCTACAGCAACATTTATTGCTATGGCAGAAAAACTAGACAAGATAACCGATGTAGACCGACTTATCATAGACACGGCCATTAAAGAGATAACCAGCAAAAATATGCTCGACAGTAGCTATGGTATTAATATTAGTCCTCGGAGTATTAACAATGAGCACTTTATGATCTGGCTAGAGCGTAAGTTATTGCGCGAACCAAGTGCAGCCTCTCGATTAGTGTTTGAAATATCAGAACTAGGTCTTCAACAAAATATTAAAACGGCTAAACGCCTAGTTGACATGCTACACCGTGTAGGCTCAAGAGTGACTGTAGAGCGATTTGGTGTAGGCTTGACTTCATTTAAGTTCTTCAGAGATTTAACACCTGACTACATTAAAATGGATAGTTCTTATACTCGTGATATTGACGATGATAAGAACAATCAATACTTCTTACGCTTAATGGTAGATTTAGCTCACAGACTTGGCATTAGCGTATTAGCTGAAAGTGTCGAAAGCCAAGAAGAAAAGCACACATTAGAAAAACTCTTTATCGATGGTTGTCAGGGCTATTATGTTGGAAAACCTGCACAATTATAATTAGTCTTACCCCTTTGTATTGCTTGAAGCCGAATGTATCATAAGCATTCGGCTTTTTTACAGAAGTAACATTTGTTATTTCAAAGCAAAGAAAATGAATAAAAGCGTAATACCCTTACTGCCGGTGTGTTGTTATATAAACTAAAAACACGGATAATAGCGGCATAATTATCGTAAATAACCTAATGACCTTTAAAGTAAATGACTGATTATCTGTTACTTCTCGTTGGCACTGTACTCGTAAACAACTTTGTTTTAGTACAATTTCTTGGCCTATGCCCTTTTATGGGTGTTTCGTCACGTACTGAAACAGCTATAGGCATGTCATTCGCCACTGTTTTCGTCATGACTTTAGCCTCTCTACTGAGTTATTTAGTTACCACATATCTGCTTGTACCACTAAACCTTGAATACCTAACCACCATGAGTTTTATATTGGTGATAGCCGTCGTCGTACAATTTACTGAAATGGTTGTTCATAAAACCAGTGCTAGCCTTTATCGCTTATTAGGTATTTTCTTACCCTTGATCACCACAAACTGTGCGGTCTTGGGTGTTGCCTTGCTGAATTTAAGGTTACAACACGGCTTTTTTGAATCAATTATTTATGGCTTTGGTGCTGCGCTAGGTTTTTCATTGGTATTAATTATGTTTTCTGCCATGCGTGAAAAGTTAGCCAATGCCGATGTACCTGCACCTTTTAAAGGTACTGCTATTGCAATGATAACCGCAGGTTTAATGTCATTAGCATTCCTTGGTTTTACCGGTTTGGTGAAAATTTAACATGAACATCCTTATTGCCATCCTTGTTTTAGGTAGTATTGCTGCCGTTTTTGGTGCCCTATTAGGTTTTGCCTCCGTACGTTTTAAAGTTGATGCCGACCCCATAGTTGATCAGCTTGATGCACTACTTCCTCAAACTCAATGTGGCCAATGTGGCTACCCTGGTTGTAAGCCATACGCGCAAGCCGTTGCTGATGGTGAGGCTATTAATAAATGTGCACCTGGTGGTGAAGACACTATCAAGAAAATAGCAGACTTAATGGGCGTTGAAGTTCAACCTATTGATGATAGTCATGTTAGCGGTGATGCTCCAAAAAGTAACCGACCTAAAGTTGCTTTTGTTATTGAAGAAGATTGTATCGGTTGCACTAAGTGTATACAGGCATGTCCGGTTGACGCCATTATAGGCGCAGCAAAACAAATGCATACCATTATCATAGATGAGTGTACCGGTTGTGACTTATGTGTTGCTCCCTGCCCTGTAGATTGTATTGAAATGCGTGAATTGCCAGATACTATTCATAATTGGCAATGGGATTTAACCAGTATTCCAGTAAAGCAACTGGATTAGGAGAATATGGTGGAATCAGTAATAGAGCGTATCACGCGTGGAAATTTTTGGGATTTTCATGGTGGTATTCATCCCCCTGAACAAAAGTTTCTAACGTCGAATAAGCCAATCAAGCATCTTGCTTTACCAAAACAGTTAATTATTCCACTGCAACAGCATATCGGCCGAGAAGGTGATTTACTCGTTAGCATCGGTGAACATGTACTAAAAGGGCAAGCGCTAACGTTAAGTACTAATCCTATGGTAG
>OJAZ01000357.1_pt1 | contig 22871 bp, 16 predicted proteins | sample 1589851 | NCBI WGS metagenome assembly OJAZ01 (sample SAMN05416792, study PRJEB24817) | seawater metagenome | isolation source: Sea water | place: Canada:Atlantic | collected 2013-07 | reverse complement strand
TCGCCTTAGTCTCGTGGGCTCGGAGATGTGTATAAGAGACAGACTCTATATCGATGGCCAATTAATTAATGACAGTCAATTCGGTGGTTTTGATTTAAACCAAATACCAACCGAGCAAATTCAAAGTATTGAAATTAGTAAAAACCAAGCTATTGGCACCGGCGCAACCCCCATTGGTGGAGTTATTCGCATTAACACTTATAGCCCAACACAAGACACGGCGAAATTAACGCTAGCCACTGGCTCATTTGGTTACCGTGAAGCTAACCTATTATTTAATAAAGTATTTAAAACTCAAAGTCTTTCATTTGGTGGCCATTATATAAATAGTGATAATGACTACGATTTTCTTGTACCTCAAAGCTTTGAAGACAGCACAAAATCAGATGAGCAAGCATTAAGAAATAATGAATTCACTAAAAAAACATTTTTCATTAATGACATTATTCAACTGGGCCAGCATCAAATTAGGTTGAATGTACAATACAATGATCAAGAAAAGTCACTACCTAACTATCGCAATAATTCCCCAGAAAACAGTTCAGAATTAAGCTCAGACAGTACTCGCTACAGTTATCAGCATCACTGGTTGAGTAATTCATCTTGGTTAGATTCAATCGAAGTAGAAGCTTACGCTGAAGACAAAAACGAGCGTTATATTTCAAGCCCTGATTCTGTAATGTTCGATATCAGTGATTATGAAACTAAAAAATACCATGTCGGATTAAAACCTTTACTAACTTGGCAAAATTTTAACTTAACCCCTTTTATTAGTTTTAATAAACAAAAATTTACATCTATCAGTCAACATAATGGTCAACCTACTCAATGTAATGGTATTGGCTCATGTGATATTTCAGCCGAGCAACAACAAACCAACTTAGGTTCTCGCTTAGAGTGGCAACCAATTTCATTACCATTAGAAGCCTATGTATTGATCAGTAATTTACATGAGAAAAACGTAAATTCTGCACTCAACCAGCCTGACGCCGAGATGCTAAGAAATGATGAAAATTATTTAACCACTGAATTAGGTTTAAGCGTTAAACAAGAAAATTTTAAAATTACGGCGAATGTTAGTGACGGTGTAAGAACTCCGACCCTATATGAGCTTTTTGGTGATCGCGGCTCTTTCAAAGGTAATGATGACTTGTTACCTGAAGAAGCTGTTACGCTCTCACTTGGCGGGCAATATCAAAATAAAACCCTGTCTATATCATCTTCGATTTATCAACAAACATTAGAAAACTCTATTGTTGCCATTTTTAATTCAAGTAATGTTGGCAGTTACAGAAACGTTAGCGACGCCGATTTAATGGGCTTTGAAGCACAACTGAATTATCAATTATTTGCACCTTTGTCTTTATCATTTCAAGTGAACTTAATTGACAGTGAAATTAAATCTGAATTTGTCGCCTTTAATCAAAATAAGATACCTGGCATTTATCATCAGCAATACAGTGCCTCGCTAAAATATCAAGTCAATAAAGCATGGCAGCTATCATTTAAAACTAGCCAAGACAAAGATTTGTACTTCAACCTTATTAACAGATTTCAAAATGACGACAGTCACTTAGGTAATGGTAATCCAGCCAACCGCACAGTGTCTGACCTATTGGTCTATTGGAAAGAAGGCAAGCATCGCGTGACTTTCAGTGCCAACAACTTATTCAATGATAAATATCAAGATCTTGCGAATAGAGCATCACAAGGTCGAAGTTTCCAAATTAAATACACAATCGAGGGATTATAAATGTTAACAACTTTTAAAACACAAATGTTGCCACTAAGTTTAGCCATAGGTACAACAATACTTGCTGGCTGTGGTGGCGGTTCTGACAGTAATAGTGCACCACTTGTAACAGGTGCTACTAGTCCTGTTGTTGAAGAAAACACAACGTTGGTTAGCAGTTATAATGCAACTGATGCCGATGGCGATGCTATTACATTGTCGCTAGGCGGTAGCTCAAGTACTTTATTTGCCATTACGCAAGCCGGTGAATTAAGCTTTTTAACCGCACCTGATTTCGAAAATGGCGATATTGGCCCTTTCTCTGTAACAGTTATTGCTACCGACGACAGCAATCAAAACCTTACCGGTGAATTGAGCATTCAAGTAACCGTTGGTGATGTTAAAGACACACCTTCGTTTGCTGTTGTGCAAACAGTTGCACCAGATTACTCAGGTTCAGAAGTTGTTACATTAGATCCAGAAACTGAATTAGTAACTAAAGGTTACTATATTAAAGATGGCTCTGATTACACTGTACGTAGCTTCAATCAAGACGTTTTCCATATCGGTCGTTTCTTCATTGACACTATATCAAAATACAATGCCGATGCACTTGATACTGAAGTTTGGAGCTATACTACGCAAGATACTGGCGATTCTACTTCACGTAACCCTTATGATATTGTTTCGCTAAGTGATACTAAGGCTTACATTTTACGCTATGGTTCAAGCAAAGTATGGATTGTAAACCCACAAGCAACGACCGCTGATGACTTTAAAATTGGCGAGTTAGATCTTGACGCTTACATCGCAGATGACAACAGCAACGGCACGCCAAACCCTTCAGCCGGAACAATTGTTGATGGTAAACTATTTATTACTTTACAACGTTTGAACGACTCATATTCACCAAACACCGCTTACGTTGCTGTTTTTGACACCGAAACTGATCTCGAAATAGAAACCAACGCCAATGTTGATGACACTGTTATGGGTATTCCTTTGGTGGGCTTAAATCCACTCAATAATAGTATTGTTAGTAAAGATGATGTTGTCTATGTCACTACACGTAACTCATACAGTGACACTGACTTAACATTAAGCCGTGTAGAAGCTATTGCCACTAGTGATTATAGCTTAAGTACTGTGTTAACTGCTGAGGACATTGCTGATAATAGCTCAGCTTTCATAAGCTCAAGTGCAATAGTTTCAGCAACAAAAGGTTATTTAGTTGCTGAGGAAACTTTTTTCTCGCCATATCGTGTGCTTTCAACGGTTTATAGTTTCAATCCTACAACAGGTGCTATTGCAGATGCTGCAGTAGCAGAGACAGGCTCTGAACAAATTAGTCATATTAATTTAGATGCGGCTAATTTCCTTTGGATCAGTGTTAGCAACCCAGTTAATCCAGGTGTTGACGTTGTAAATACTGAAACTGACGTAAAAGCGCTACCTAGATTTGCAACTGAATTAAACCCAACGGCAATTGCATTTATCGAATAACAAGTACGATTTTCAATAATTTTGCCAATAAAAAAACCGCTTAAAAGCGGTTTTTTTATGTCTTAAACCAAGTAGATTAATTAGACCGGTCATTTCATGATAAATGCTTGGAGTTGAAGAGAGTAATTAGGTGTTTTTACTCTGAGCAATAATCAGTTTAATTTTATCCATATTAAGATGTTCATTACAAACCTTAGCAAGGCGCTCTAGTTGTATTTCTCTATGCTGACTAATATCAATAATAGGTGCTTTAAAGTCTTTAATACCCAACCAATTTAGTACTAATTGTGTTGGCGCTGGACAATCAAAAAAACCATGTAGATACGTAGCAATAATTTGCCCGTCATTTGAAATACAGCCATCGGCAATACCATGCTGATTTTTATCGCTTGGTTGAACTTGAATCTTAAGTAAAGGCTTACTTAACGCTGGACCGTTTGACACACCACAATGTATCTCATAGCCCGTTAACTGGCATGTTTCATTATTAAGCGTCATAGTTGCACAGACTTGGCTTAAGGTCTTATTTGCCGTTAGCGTGGTTGTAAAATCTAACAAACCTAAACCCGATACTTGCTCAACATGTGACTCTATATGTTCTGGGTCAAATATTTTTTCACCCAACATTTGATAGCCACCGCAAATACCCATAACTTTTCCGCCATAGCGTAAGTGTTGAACAATTTCTTGCTGCCAGCCTTGTTGCTTTAAAAACGTTAAGTCAGAGGTAACATTCTTACTACCGGGTAAAATAATTAAATCAGCGCCTTGCAACGACTGACCCATTTTTATGTATTGTAAATTAATATTGGGTTGTAAGCGCAGAGGATCAAAGTCGGTATGGTTGCTCATATGCGGTAACAAAGGTACAAAAACATTCACTTGCGCTTGTGTCACTTTATTATCAAGTGCTACGGCATCTTCGGCGTCTAACGCTAGATCATGCAAGTAAGGTAAAACACCTAATACGGGTTTACCCGTTCGCTCTTCTAACCAGTCTAATCCTGACTCAAGCAGTTTTATATCGCCGCGAAAACGGTTAATAATAAACCCTTTCACACGTTCTTGCTCTGACTCCGACAATAACGCCAACGTCCCCACTAGATGGGCAAAGACACCGCCACGATCAACATCTGCAACTAAAATAACGGGGCAATCAACCGCTTCGGCATAGCCCATATTGGCTATATCGTTAGCTCGAAGATTAATTTCAGCGGGGCTACCGGCTCCTTCTACAAGCAATACATCATGATCAAGAGCTAACCTCTGATGAGACGTTAGCACAGCTTGAATCGCTACTTTTTTGTAGTCGTGATATTTACCTGCTTCCATATTAGAAAGCGCTTTACCGTGGACAATAACTTGCGCACCAGTGTCACTATTGGGCTTCAATAAAATAGGGTTAAAATCAATGCGTGCTTCAACTTTTGCAGCTATTGCCTGTAAAGCTTGTGCACGGCCAATTTCACCACCATCTTTAGTAACGGCACTATTTAATGCCATATTTTGCGGTTTAAATGGCGCGACATTAAAACCCGCGTTAACTAATACTCGGCAAAGCCCTGCAACTAAAGTACTTTTGCCTGCATCAGAAGTAGTACCTTGTACCATTAATGTTTTCAATGTGATGCCTTATAGCTAATATTTTCAACCGACTTTAATGTTAAAGGTAAGCCTGCCATAACAAACTCGACTTTATCGGCAACTTTAGCAATGGCTTGATGCAACCACCCTGCTTGGTCTACAAATTGGCGCGACAACTCACCCATTGGCACAATGCCGTGACCGACCTCATTGCTAACTAAAATAAGTTCAATCGCGAATGTTTGCGTGTTTTCTCGCGCAAAGTTTACATCTTGAAGACTATTTAATAACTTAAGAAATTGCTGTTTTTCTTGCTGCCAATACTCACTATCACAACTGTCTTGGCTTGTATTATTGCTGCGATCAGTACTTGAATTCGACTGACATAAACTATTACTTAACCATAAAGTTAAGCAATCGACTAAAATGCAAACGCCTGATGAGTTACTTGATAAAGCTTCAGAAATAATCGACTCAATAGTGACACTCAATTGCAAAGGAGCTTCTATTAATCGCCAATGTGTTGGACGTTCTGCTTGGTGCTGCGCTATTCTTTGCGCCATTTCAGCATCTAACGCTTGTGCGGTCGCAATATAAGTAACCGGCAGCTTTGACAACATCGCATATTGCTCCGCTAATGAGCTTTTACCTGAACGTGCGCCGCCAAGAATTAACTGAATTTTATGCTTCACTATTTCAGTCATATGCTCGCCGATGTCAGGGCAAGTAATGATATATATATAACCACTTCTGAAAACTGTTGCGCGGCGCCTAAACAGTCACCGGTATAACCACCTAGCTGTTGCATAAACCAACGTTTTAAACACCAACGTGTCAGTAATAAAATAACCACTAACGTCCAAATAACACTAAAAGATAAGGTTATTAAAAGGATCACTGTGCCCGTAGCGAGTAACGTTATATAACTATTATTTGATAATGCTTGCGCTAAAGGTTTTACTTTTGAGGTGGCATCTTCGCTGACATAGGGCATATCGGCAATTAAGCTTGTCGCCAGAACTCGACTTAAACAGTGCCCTAAAACTAGAATAGACAACACGCTCAGCCCATCATTTATCAAGTTAACATTAGACATATTTTGCTGAATTAATGCTAGTAACGTTTGGTACTTAATCATCAAAATAAAAAATAATGCTGCTGCGCCATAGGTGCCTAAGCGACTGTCTTTCATAATATTAAGTTTATTTTCTATACTCCAGCCGCCGCCAAAGCCATCCCAAACATCGGCCCATCCATCTTCATGAAAGGCACCGGTTAATAACACACTGCTTGCCATAGCAATTAACAATGCGATTTCAGTAGGCAGAGACATAGCACTTAGATAAAAAGCTAATGCAGAAATGATTCCGATAAGCACGCCCACTAAAGCGAAAAAACGGCTTGCTTCATTTAGCATTTTGGCGGTCACATCAACCGCCATGTTAACCGGAATTCGGGTAAAAAAGCTGATAGCTAAAAGACACAATTGCCATTGCTGGCAGAGTAACTCTCGCTTGGAAGCGCTTGATTGTATTTCGTCAGACTCAGGTAACATCAGTAACCTCTGCATCGGCAAAGCTTGCCATCTCATTATAAAAAGCAGCTGCGGCTTGTATTATCGGTAGCGCTAAAGCCGCGCCCGTACCTTCGCCTAAACGTAATCCTAGGTTCAGCAGCGGTTTAACTTGAAGCCATTGCAGCATTTTTTTGTGGCCTTGCTCACCTGAGCAATGGGCAAATATCATATAACCTTTCACGTTAGCATTTAGCTCAATCGCTAACATTGCAGCAGCGGTACAAATAAAACCATCAACCACAATTAACATACGATTTTCTGCTGCGGCTAGCATCGCTGCGGTAATTTGTACCACTTCAAAACCACCTAAACAGCGTAAAATAGCTTGAGGGTCTGTGAGATTATCTCGATGAAGTGCTAAGGCTTGCTCAACCACTTGTTGCTTCTTTAAAACAACATCATCTGAAACGCCAGTACCACGACCAACGGCTTCGCTCGCAGGAATAGCCATAATTGCCGCCATTATCGCTGAAGCAATCGTGGTGTTGCCGATACCCATTTCACCAAAAGCAACAATGTTACAACCGGTGTTTTTTATCTCTGCAATATGCTTTTTGGCAAAAATAAAACCCTGCTCGACTTGCGCTTGAGTCATTGCTTCTTGCTGATTAATCGCTTGAGTAATATTACCTAAACGTTGATCTAAAACTGCTGTCGATGATGCAGGATGTAAAATGCCAGCATCGACAATATTTAGCTGCCATCCAAGTTGCTGACTAAAAACATTAATGGCTGCGCCGCCACCAGCAAAGTTTGCCACCATTTGACTAGTCACTTCACTAGGTGCAATGGAAACACCTTCGCTAGCAACGCCATGATCGCCAGCAAAAATAGTTAAATGAGGAGAGTTAAGCTCGAGTTTATGTTGGTTATTTTTAGGAGATTTAAAAGATGAAGTAGTTAACTGAATCTTAGCCATTTGCTTGGCTAAAGATTCAAGATCACCCAATGCGCCTAGCGGCTTAGTTTTACCGTCAATTAGTGATTGAATTTTTTCTGAGTGTTCGCAACTAACTGCTTTAATATTAAACATTTCAAAACCTAACAAAAATCAAACCCAAAAGAATTGGCTGACAAAAAATGATTAACGTAGATGAGTTTAGAGGCTTAAGGGAGTATATATTTCATCAATGATGACATAATCAACAAGGCAAAATAAAAATTCCAATGCTCGAGTAACCCGCTCGACGTGGTAATTAATGTCTATATTTCCCCTGGTATCCTGACTTACAGCATATATGTTTTTTCGGCCAATGACTTTATGGCTAAGTGGTAATATATGCGCTGTTTACAGTTGCGGGCACAGTTGTGGATTTTCACCACATTCCCAGTTTTACCTTTGCAATAATGGGATGCTCCATTAAAGTAGTAAAATTGAATATGACATTATTTAATTAATGCCGCGATTATCGACAGCTAGGACAAAATAGCAAGGGTTATTTTTAACTCAGTGGTGCGTTAAAAGCTTAAATATTCAAGTTTCACATTTAAATTACAGTGAGATAGCGTTCTTACATCATATGCAAAAAAGTGAGTTTCTAAAATAACAACACAGTTCGATAATGCTAAATTTGCTGTTATTAAAGCATTAACTTCGACCAAGCTTTACCGTTGCTATCAATACTAATTTGTATATGAATAAGTGCACCATAAGGTACATCGATATTAGCCATATGATTAACACCTGGGATTGGTAAGCCAAGCACTTTAGCTAAAATATAGCGAATTACACCGCCATGACTAACCACTAAAGTATTTTTCGGTCGACATTGTTGCTGTTCTTTTTGAACGGTCTGTTCAAATTGGTGTAATAAACGCGCCCAAAAACTATCAATCCGTGCAGTAAAGCTTGCCATAGTTTCACCATTTGGCGGCTGACATTGCCAAGGATTTTGCCAAAAATCACCCAAAGTGGGCGCATTCTCAGCATTTTTTGTTGAGTTTTGAGGTTGCCAAAGTGTTTGATAGCTTTGCCCGTCCCAATCACCAAAATCCATCTCTTTCAAGTCAGCCGTAATTTGTAATGAAATATCTAATTGCTGACAATAGCTTTCTGCAAACGCTCGACAACGAATAAGGGGTGAGCTGTAGCATTGTGAAATATCCACTAAACCTTTACTAGCTTCAACAAGCTGTTGTTTGCCGGTATTCGATAGTGCAATATCTGAACGCCCACATAAAACTCCGGTCTCAACAAGTTCGCCATGGCGTAACAAATAGATATTAAAAACTGACAAGCTAACTTCCATGATTTATTAGTAATAATTGCATACAGTCTAACAAATAAACTTGCTGTATTAATAATGAAACAACCTTGTTTAAAACACGAGTTGTTACAACCACTAAAAAACCAATCATTGCTGCGTGGTTTTTGATAAAGTAAAACTCATCAAATGCAATAGCAACGATTGCATGTCAATATAATACCAATAAAACAAAACACTACCGTAAGTAACAAGGAAAATGCATGATTTTAGTTCCTGAACCTAAATGGCCAGAGCGCATTATTTGTTTAACCGAAGAAACCACCGAAGCACTTTACCTTATGGAAGAAGATCATCGTATTGTTGGCATTTCGGCTTACACCATGCGCCCTGAACGTGCACGAAAAGAAAAAACCAAAGTAAGTGCTTACATTACCGCCAGAACGGAAAAAATACTATCGCTTAAGCCTGATTTAGTCTTGGCATTTTCAGATATGCAGGCTGATATCGTTGCCGATTTAATTAAAGAAGGAATACAAGTTCATTGTTTTAATCATCGCAGTATCAGTGAAATTTTACAGATGATTCGCACCGTATCAGCTTTAATTGGGCAGCCAGCTAAAGGTGATAAACTCGTCGCAGACATGCAAGACAATTTACGAAAAGTTAAGCAACAAGCTGAACAATTGCCTAAACATCCAAAAGTATATTTTGAAGAATGGTTTGATCCTATTATTACTGGCATTGGTTGGGTGAGCGAATTAATAGAAATTGCCGGTGGCATAGATTGTTATCAAGAGTTTTCGACTCAATCTTTAGCAAAAAATCGTATTGTTGCAGATGCCAGCGAGGTAATAGCCAAACAACCCGATATTTACATTGCTTCATGGTGTGGGCGTAAGTTTGATGAAGAAAAAGTCACCTCAAGAGTTGGTTGGCAAACGATCCCAGCAATAAAAAATGGTGATATTTTTGAGATAAACTCAACAGATATTTTACAACCTGGTCCTGCAGCACTTACCGATGGTGTTGCACAGTTGGCAAAGATTATAAAGCAGTGGGCTGAACGTACATAATATGTTGAATTATTTTCGTAATAAAAATGTCTCAATGTTGTTAAGTTGTATCTTAACTTTATTAATTTCTCGCCAAAGCTTAGGACAAGAACTCGATAAAGTATCAATTCAATTTAATTGGTATCATCAATTTCAATATGCTGGCTATTACGCGGCAAAGGAACAAGGTTTTTATCAAGAACTTGGCTTAGATGTCGAGTTAAGAGAACGCGATAAAATAGGGTCTATTGAAGATTATATTGTCGAGGGTAAAGCGGACTATGGTATCAATGACTCGAGTTTAATCGTGGCAAAAAATAACGGTAAACCTGTAGTTATCGTTGCGCAAATATTTCAACACTCTCCCACCACTATTGCAACACTGCGATCTTCTGGCATTGGTAGCCCATTTGATCTTATTGGTAAGCGCATTATGGTGGATAAAGAATGGAAAAATTTCGCCCCCATCACCGCCATGTTGATGCAAGCAGAGCAAGATATGTCGGCTTTTGTATGGCAAAAACAAAGTGACCATTTCGGCGCATTAACCCGTGGGGAAACTGATGCTATATTAATATATAACACCAATGAGCCCTTTCAATTCAAAGAAGCTGATATAGACATATTAACCATCAGCCCTAGAGATTATGGCATTGATTTTTATGGTGATAATCTCTTCACCAGTGAATTAGAAGTAAAAAATAATCCTCAACGGGTTCAAGCGATTCGCCAAGCGACCATTAAAGGTTGGCAATATGCGATTAACCATCAAGCTGAAATCATTGATTTGATTGAAAAGAAATATAATAGCCAAGATAAGTCTCATGCTCACCTAACATTTGAAGCCAATGAGATTAGAAAGATTATTTTAGCTAAATTTATCCCGCTAGGTTCAATTGCCCGGACTCGTATGGAAAAAATTAGCGAGATTTATCATCAGTTAGGCATGATCGATTCGCCTTTCATCCCCGAAAATTTATTACTTGAAGATGCGTTAATTAACTTTTCTTCAGATCAAAGTAATGACGCAGACAGTACATCACTAATTTTCATGATGACCTTAGTATCATTATTGTTAATTTTTTCTACCTTACTTTTACCTAAATTAATTAGCCAGCAACGTATTGCCGCCTTTATGGCATCGAGGAAATTTCCTTTTATAGTGCATTCAATATCGGCCTTGAATATCGCTATTATTTTTAGTGTTATTTACTTAACCTTGCAAGACAATGAAGAGAACACCCGCGCCAACGTGCAAAAAAATCTAGAGTTTGTCGTAGAAGCAACAAAAACTCGCCTCAATGACTGGATAAGTGAGCAAGAAAGGCAATTAAAAAAAATAGCTAAAAGTAACACTGTCATAGAACTCACCAAAGAATTACACCTGCAGTCAGCGTTAAACCAAGCAATGAAAACCTCAAAGTCGACAATAAAAATACGTCAATATATTAGCCAAAGTAGTATTGAGGGAAAAGATTTTTCAATTATCAGTTCAGAACATATCAATATTGGTTCAAACCGTAACGAAAACTTAGATAAAATCAGCTTAATAGCCCAACAACATCCTGAGATAATTGCCGCTGTTTTTACGGGAGAAAGTCATTTTGTGCCACCAATAAAGTCAAATGCTTTGGACTTGTTGAATAGTACGACTAAAGCCATTGATCAATACAGTATGTATATGATCACACCGATAACGGATGAGAATAATCAAGTGATTGCCGCTTTATCTATGCGAATTCAACCTAGCGGCCAAATATCTAATATTATGCAACAAGGTCGTATTGGCAACTCTGGTGACAGCTACTTAGTAACTAAACAAGGAAAAATGCTGACTAAAAGTCGCTTTGAAAACGAGTTTACATCAATTAGTTACTTACAAATATTCAGTAAAAACAAACAACTGATCACACTTAAAGTGCCAAAAGTTAACGTAATAGACAACCCTGATGCGACCTTTGACTTACAACAATTACCGTTCACATTTATGGCAAATCACTTAGTTAATAGTGCTCGTTCAGACAACATTACCCTAATTACTAACAATAAAATAACCAGTAATGTTATCGGGTATAACGACTATAGAGGTGTAAACGTTTTTGGCGCTTGGCTGTGGGACAACCAGTATGGGTTTGGTATTGCAACAGAAGTTGATGTAAACGAAGCCTTATTAGAGGTAAACATACTTCGAAACAAGTTAATGTTCATTGCCTTTATTACTCTATTATTAACGCTAATCGCCAACATATTTACTATCTCTGTTGGACAGCGCTCAACAAAGTATATGCGACGCTCAAAAGAAGAACTGGAGCAGCTCGTCGTAAAACGCACAGCTGAATTACATCAACGTGAACGAGCACTATGGGAACTATATGAACACGCACCCGTTGCTTATGCGACATTAAATGCTCAAGGGATGTTTATTAAACATAACCTTGCGTTTGCACAAATGTTTGAGCGCCCTCGTGAAACCTTTACCTCTTTAAATTGGCAAAGTTTTGTTGACCCATCACATTACGTACACAAAATATTTCAAACGAAATCTCACCCATTAGCCAATGAAATTCCGGTTAATATTAGTGATACAAAAACCATAGACACCATGTTGTCAGCGCTTCCTGTTTATAATGAAGAAGAACAATTAACTGAAGTACGTTTAACGTTAATCGATATTACGCAAAGAAATGCAGTTCAAGCTCAGTTTGCTGCTTTAATGGAGTCAGCACCCGATGCTATTTTAATGTTAGATAAACATCGAGTGCACAACTTAGTTAATTCACAAGTTTTAACTATGTTTGGTTATGAAAAGTCTGAGCTTATTGGTCAGAAGATTGATTGTTTATTACCTGAAGAAACAAGCTTGCATGTTTTTGACAAAATACTGCATGAACCTTCCCCTGAAAAACAACTATTGGAGCTAACAGGTAAGCACAAAAGTGGTTATGAGTTCGCAGCTGAAGTCACCGTGAGTGTTCTTGATATGCATAATGAACGTTTTATCGTTGCTATTATTCGCGATATTACTGAACGTAAACTCCATGATGCTGAATTAGCAGAGCATATTTTATTTCAACAAGCATTGGCTGACACTATTCCTTACCCAATATTTGTTAAAGCGCCAGATTCAACATTTACTAACGTAAATAAAGCATATGAACAAACCTTTAATGTTAAAAGAGAAGACATTATTGGAAAAACAGTACTCGAACTTGACTTTTTACCGATGGCAGATCGAATAGCTTATCAGACTGAAGACACTGAAATTATTGCCTCAAAGGGTATGATACGAAAAGAAATACCCATGATTTATGGTGATGGTTTAGAGCATACCACTATGTATTGGGTAAAAAGCTTTGAGAAAGCTGATGACTCGGCAGGTGGTTTATTAGGTACATTTGTTGATATCAGCGAACAAAAAATGGCAGAAGAAACCCTTGCAGATGCTAAGTCGCTGGCAGAAGATGCCGTAAAAGCTAAATCTAATTTCTTAGCTAATATGTCACATGAAATTCGTACCCCAATGAATGCCATTATTGGTATGTCTGCGTTAGCATTGAAAACAAATTTAACTCCAGAACAACAGAATTATATCGCAAAAGTTAATATTGCTGCTGAGTCATTATTAGGTATTGTTAACGACATTCTAGACTTCTCAAAAATTGAAGCGAACAAAATTGAGATCGAATCAATCCCTTTCTGTTTGGATGACGCGCTCGATAATTTAAATAATTTATTGGTCGATAAACTCAACGAAACACAAACTGAGTTGATATTTGACGTAGAGCAAGATGTGCCACTTAATCTTATTGGTGACCCATTGCGCCTTGGGCAAATATTAACCAACCTTGGCAGTAATGCCGCTAAGTTTACTGATCATGGCGAAATAAAAATTAATGTGTCGTGCATCAAAAAACATAAAAACAACGTAACTTTACAATTTTCAGTTTGTGATACCGGCATAGGCATGAATGCCGCACAACAAGAAAAACTTTTTCAGTCATTTAGCCAGGCTGATGCATCAACTACCCGTAAATATGGCGGTACAGGTTTAGGCTTGGCAATATGCAAACAGCTTGTTGAACTATTAGGCGGTGAAATATGGCTAGAAAGCGAAGCGCATATTGGTAGTAAATTCCATTTCACCCTCACTTATCAAAGCCAACCGACAAATGAACTTAATACTAAATCATCTAGTTTAACGTCACTAAATGATTTAAAAATTGCATTGGTGACTGACAATAGCGTTTATCAGGTGATTTTACAGCGGATCTTAAATTCTTTTGGCTTTGCAATAAAAAACTATAGCTCTACCAGTGAACTATTAACTGACTTAGCACAGCCACAACTTGGTGGCTTTGATGCAATACTCATTGATCTGATAAATTGTAGCGACAATCAATACTGTGGTGAATTAAAGTTAATTAGAGATAATCATGCTGAATTACCAATCTTGCATATTCTCCCCAATAAACGCAAAATGTTAATCCCTACTCTGGCAAACGATGCTAAATATTCAGTAATTTATAAGCCAATAACGACTTCTAACTTACTTGATAACCTACTGGTGACGCTAGGTAAAGAAAACTTGAGAAAAGAAAGTTATGAGCAAATTGAGCGCGACTCATTGTCCGCCATCGAGTCTTTACAAGGTATAAAGTTATTAGTAGTAGAAGATAACGAAATAAATCAGGAGCTAGCAACAGAATTACTCACTAGCAACGGTATTAAAGTGGTTATTAGCAACAATGGGCAACAAGCACTGGCTCAACTTAATCAAGAACACTTCGACGGTGTATTAATGGATTGCCAAATGCCAGTGAAAGACGGCTACACAACCACACGCGAACTTCGTCAGAACCCTCGCTTTGTTGATTTACCTATTATCGCTATGACCGCTAACGTAATGGCCGGCGATCGTGAAAAAGCATTAGCCTCGGGCATGAATGAGCATATTGGTAAGCCCATTAATACCCAAGAATTGTTTATCAAATTAGCACGATGGGTTGTTCCTGCTTCACAGAAAAAACTTCATCACTTAAACGCCAATAAAGCGCTGTTATCAGCAAATGAAAATGAGCAAATAATCATCCCTGAACTTGACGGTATTGACATAAAATCTGGTTTAGCGATTGCACAAAATAATAAAAGCCTTTATCTGCGCTTACTGCTTAAATTTAAAAATAACTATGCTCATGCATTAGCACCTTTAGAAAGTGCGTTTGCTAACAATAACTTTGCTGAGATTGAGCAATTAGCTCACACTATTAAAGGTGTAGCTGGCAATATTGGTGCTACAAACCTTTATACACTTTGCCAAACTTTAGAAAGAAATGCCGTACAACATAATATAAAGCCATTAATTTTAAGCCAGTGTCAAAATGAATTAAAACGCATTCAATTAGCATTATCAGCACTCAACCCACCAGAGCCTACTGATGTTATTTTCAACATTTCAGACTGCAAAGCCCTTATTGAGCAATTAAAATTTGATGTCGATAATTATGATGTTGCCGCAATTGAAACCATTCAATCATTATTAGCAATGACCCAGCAGCAAGATTATCATCAGCAATTAAAAGACATTATGTCAAAAGTAGAAGTTTATGAGTTTGACGACGCTGCTAGGCTACTTAAAAGCATTACCATCACCTAAATAACATATGGTGTAAGTAACTGATTTTAAATAACTGTCGCATTAAAGTCAGGTAAAAGTCGTAGAAAAAGTTTAGCGAGTAATTAATAATTCAATACGAACAGCAACAAGGAGAAGTATATGATCGTCCGAAAGTTAAGGCTTAAAAGAGCTTGGTCTCAGGAGCAGTTAGCCCAGTTTAGTGGTTTAAATATCAGAACCATTCAACGTATTGAGCGAGGTCAGAAAGCTGGTTTGGAATCACTTAAATCTCTTGCCGCTGTCTTTGAAATTGAACTTGAAGATTTGCTAAAGGAAAAGAAAATGGAAAATTCAGAAAAATATAGCGAAGAAGAGAACCGTGTTATTGAACATGTGAAAGACATTAAAGGCTTTTATAGTCACCTTATTAATTATGGCATGGTAATACTTGGTTTGTTTATCGTAAATTTTATTACCAGCCCAGATTATTATTGGGCTTGGTGGGCAGCATTTGGCTGGGGTATTGGCGTAGTTTCTCATGGAATAAGTGTGTTTGAGGTATACAGTTTTTTTGGCGCTGACTGGGAAAAGAAACAAATTGAAAAAAGGTTAGGAAAGAAGCTTTAATGCCGTAAGTGGTTCTCCTGTGACAGTTACAGTTACAGGAGACGAATTATATTCAATGCGACATTTTATTAGGAGCCACTAATCATTAAAAATCAGCAGCGACTTCAAACTCCAATTTGCAATGATTAATAGGATGCGATAACGACAAATATTCTGCATGCAAATGTAAGCGATCGGCTTTTAAACCATAATGATCATCGCCAACAATCGGCATATTTAGCCCTAACTTATGCGCACAATGCACTCTTAACTGATGCGTTCGCCCAGTTTTAGGAAACAAATGTAATCGTGTGGTGTTGTTTTTTCGCTCTAACACACGCCAAGTAGTCAGTGCGTGTTTACCACGCTCATAACACACCATTTGCCGAGGCTTATCATCAAAGTCTAGTATTAATGGTAATTCGATAGTGCCATTATCTTCGACAACATTTCCAGAAACCAATGCAACATAACGCTTCTCGATACTGCGTTCAATAAACTGCTTTTGCAATGCTTTATGGGCTCTTTTATTAAGCGCTATGATTAATAACCCAGAAGTCGACATATCTAACCGATGCACAATAAGTGGCCCCGACGCCTGTGGAAATTGCGTTTTTATGCGCATGTAAACCGAATCTTCAATATTTTTACCTGGCACCGATAAAAACTCAGCAGGTTTGTTAACCACTAGCATATCGCTATCTTGGTAAACAATCGTTAAATCTTTACCCTGCGCAGGATTTACTAATAATGGGTTATCGTCGACTTTCAGGCCTTTAAGCATATGAGTCAAAATGGGTTGGCATTTGCTGTAACAAGATGGGTAATAGTTTTTGTGTTGTCGAATAGCTGATTTAGGTGCAGCACCCCACCAAAACTCAGCCATCGCAATGGGCGTTAAGTTATGTTGATAGGCATATTGTAATAATTTAGGTGCCGCGCAATCACCTGCCCCTGCGGGTGGTGTATGCTCAGGTAATTCGGCAAAAATAGCGTTTAAATCTTTCGTTTCGCCGTTAGCATTAAGAAAATCATATTGAGCGAAGAGTTTTTTTTGTAAATTTTTCGAACGTGATTTTCGCAGCTTCTTTAACTTATCAATTTCATCTGTAATGTCAGTTAAGGCTTGGTGTAATGATTCAAGATTTTTTTGACCGCTTTGCTTAAGTGCTTGTAGCTGCTTTTTTTCTTGAATACTTTGCCCTGCTAACTCAATACTTAAGCGCTCAGCATCATTGTCTGTTAGTTGCTCAGAAGCGACTGTACGTCGTTGCTTTCTTTGTTGGCGGTTCAACACAATTTGATTTTGCTGGGATGATAATGCCTGCTGATAGGCTATTGTGGCATCATTTAGGTTTTCTCTAATACGGCTAAGCTGTTGGCTATTTTCCAAAACCGTTATTTCAGCATTAATATTGTTAATAATGCGGTTTTCAGTTAAAAACGCTGAATCTTGCAATTGCATATTAGACACTGCAGGTACAAATTTAATCATACTTACATCAAGGTCGAGTTGACCAGAGTAGGCGCTGAGAAAGCCGATGTTATCTTGGCTACTTTTCACCACTAAAACACCAAACATTTTACCTGAACTAACCTGTTCAGCTTTCGTTTCTGTAAAAGCTTCAGAATAGCTAATAGGCAGCTGTTCAAGCTGTTGCTGTAACTGCAAAGCAGCAGCAATGGCAATGGGCTGTGGTTGGTAATAAAATGGGAAGGTAAATTTTTCTGGCAGCACAGTATTGTCAATAGACTGAGAAAAAGGCGTAAAACAAGCAGTAAGGTTTGTCATGGCAATAAAATGATGGAATATTCTGTAAAGCAATTAATTAAGATAATAACATAATCAATATGATGTTACTGAGTAACCTTACCTGTGAGTAAATAAACTCACGCATATTAAAAAGATGGAGTAGCGCTATATGTAAGCACTACTTTATTAAATTATTTAAAAAACACTTAAAAAATAATTAAAAGCCAACATTAAACATAGCTAAAACCATTTTTCCATCGTCATGTATATGGTGATAAATAAAATCAAATACCATGTTATTACCAAAATCATAGCTGAAAAATAAGTCTATTTCGTCAGCACCTTTGTCAAAGGCAACATTTAATAATCCCAACGTGATGTTATCAAAACCACTGTAATCAATACCAATGGCCAAGGCATCTTGATCGAGTACACCCGATATAGTGTGATCTGCCGCATTGGAATAAAAAGGACCGCCACCAAAGCCATTGATAATAGTACCCGACACATGGTTATACGAGGATTTAAATGTAAAGTCATTCAATGTATAACTGGCCATAATGCCATATACGTCACCATCAGGGCCGCTATTATTATCACTGCTGTCTGATTGCTTACCAAATTGAGCACCTAAGGTAATGTTATCAAACTCAACGGTAGCATCAACATAGAAAAAGTCGGCTAAGTCTTTGGCATTGTAATACCATGTTTGTAGCTCAACATGGTCAATTCCCTGATAAACAACACCTAATACGTTAACGCTATCACTACCGAGTAGATCAATAAAGTCTTCTGGTTTTTCGCTATCTACACTGATCCAGTCAGTTAAATGCGCAGCATATACCGTGGTATCCGTAATATCGGCATTAGTCACTAAAATGCCGGTAAAGCTATTCGGCACCATACGCACATCATTCATGTCAACATAAGGCGAGTCAAAACCAAAACGGCCGAGTTTAACTTCAGTATTTTCAATGTTTGCTTTTAGGTAGGCTTGTCCTAAAACGGCATAACCGTCGCCATCAGAGCCAAAAAAGCTACCTTCATCATCGTGGAATATTTTTTGTGTGGTATATAAGCTACCGTTGGCAGTAATACCTTGCCAACTTGCACTGCTATAATTAAGCTCTGCGCCGATAGCAGAACTTTGCATACGCGCTTCAACCTCATTATCAATTGAAATGTAGCCCACACGAATACGACCAGAAAACCCTGTATCTGACGTTTCAGCAGCAATATTATCAGTTTGCATTTCGCCGTTTTCAAAAGCAGAAACATCATTTAAAAATGTACTAGACATTGCCATAACTGCGCTTACAGTTAATGGTTGTTTAAAAACATTCATGAGTAGGGACATTGGTTGAGTGAAAGTGCGGCAAATATAGAGACTAAATTAACCATAATCAATCTAAAATATGCATAAAAGTCAAAATTAGTTTTATTTAGAGTAATTGAGCGTAGGTGATCTTTTACTGATCATAAAACTGATATCAATTAATTTTTGCGACTCCCGCGACTTCTATCACTGTTTTCGCTTCAGCTCGCTCAATAATTTTTACGATGGTTGTCTGAATCGTTTCATCTTTACGAACATCACTTTCGCTTAAAAATTTCTCTTCTTGAGCGTCAGCACCTTCCTCTAATACAAAACTGACCACCACTTTTGTTGCACAACTTTCTGACTCTCCAAAATAAGCTAGCGTTATTTGTGGATATCCTTGAAAGCCATTTTTAACTTTTTTAGCAATGCGTTTTGTTGATTTATCTAAATTCATAATATCTATCCAATAGGCTTAAAGGCTCAGTTAACATGCTAGTCTTTAGCAAAAACATATCAAACGTATGTCAGTAATTAACATTGTCTTTGAAGGGAGTAATAGCGACATACTATTTTGCATTACTTTTCAGCCGTTGACTAATAATGTTTATAATAAATGCAAAAAGGCAGCAGCATTTATTACTTTATTTATTACTGCATTGTTAAGCACATATTTAATATGTTAAATATTGTAATAAAAACCCCAAATATACGGTCTGTTAATATGATGGTTTACTATCAAGGATGGTGAGCACTACATTTTGAATTCAACGCTAATGTTGTTATGTTTAAATTACCGTTGATAGTTGATGATTAAGTGACTAGGCTAACAACATAGAGTTCAGCAAGAAAGTTCATACTCGAATGAGCAATTATCACGGTGGTTTACTTTAAATTTTGAGCGATATTAAATTTTTGCATAAAAAACTAAAACCACGCCTTCTCGTATTATCGAATAAAGTACTTATATGAACAAAGAAATAAAAAATTTGAACGAAAATGTAAAAAGTGAAGACAACTTTTTACATTTTTTAATGACTCAGTGCCTAGGTATCAGACGCTGGGCTTTGCTAGTTTCATTAATTTTGTATACCGCATTCGCTGTAATGGACGTCATAAAATTCCCCAGTGAGATTTACTCACTAACCCTTACAACACGTCTAATACTCGTTGTATTGCCGTTAATATATTTAAATATTGTTTATTGGTATTACCCTCCTCTTTCAATTCGTTCGAATTCTTTAATAATGTTAATGGTTTATGTCGGAAGTGGCTTAAATCACACCTTCATTTATTATCTATCTGAAGTTTACACTTTTCAATTTTCTGAACTTGGCCTCGTACTGATATTAATGTTTGGCTGTTTACTCTTAATAATTGCAATTAAGCCAGCAGTGGTAGCAACTGCAATTATTTTATCCGTATTTTCAGCAGTGAATTTTCATTTAAATCATCAAATAGCAGACTTAATATTTTTGCTGATAATATTACTGTTCGTGTCTGGAATTTGCCTAACGATTAACCTATTAGGTCAAAAGGTGCTTTATCAAAACTACCTTCTGATTAATAGGCTATATAACGAATCGATAACGGATGGATTAACTAAACTCCACAATAAAAGATCTTTTCAAGAAGAAATAGAACGATTAAACGCGATAGCAACTCGAGACAATGCAACCTTAGGTTTAATATTAATAGATGCTGATAATTTTAAAACCATTAACGACACATTTGGTCATGATGTAGGTGATGACGTTTTAGTTAAATTATCGGAAGTTATCGAGACAAAATGCCGCCGTGCTGAAGACATTGGTTTTCGCATAGGAGGAGATGAATTTGCACTCATACTCTACGGTATCAGTAGTGAAAAGCTTGAACAAACCTGTTTTGATATGGTGTTAACGGTTGCGACCTTAAACTTAAAAAATAGCGGGAAAGATGTAAAAACAGCCTTATCAATTGGTGCGGTATTAAAATCTGCCAATGCGAAAGTTTCTAGCGATAATTTAGTTAAAATCGCAGATGAATATTTATATGAAGCAAAAGAGAACGGTAGAAACCAGTATTATTTAAAAACTTTCCAATGATCATCAGCTTAGCAATAAAACTAACTGAGACTATGCAGGTAGTTTTAATACCCTAAGCCTGATAATAAATAATTATGTGTTTACCATCAAAAGTTCGGTAATTAACTTTTAAAATCGTTCGCGTATGCTTAATCAACGCTGTTTATATTGTGTTGGGCAATAGCCTCTTGTGACGTTTTCACTCCGTAATTGCAGGTGTTTTGTTGATCGACCTGACACTCTTTTTCGCCACAACTTAAAACTGTTGGCTTTTAAACGACTTCGCATAAATTTAATAACCTCAGGTTCATTCATATTAAACTGCAGCTCAATTGCCTCAAAAGGGGTACGGTCTTCCCACGCCATTTCTATAATTCTTGATTCTTCACTCATCAGTAATATCATAAATTTTCTAGTCTTAATAATATTGTAAACATCTTTAATAACACTACGAGATACCGACAGAAAAAGACCAATCTAAGCTTAAAATAACTAGAAATTAAAATACTTATATATCTTAAGTATTCGTTGTAGTGATCCGCTGGCAACATCGATTTTAAATGGCTAATTAAGCGGATATAAATAGTTATTTACTGCTGTTTTGATATAGTAAAGTGGCAACCATAATTAAAGCTAAAAATCAGTTTTAATCATTTAATGAAATTAAGTCTTTTTACTTTTTTGTGAAAAATAAATAAGAAATTTATCAGCATAATTTCTCAACTTGGTTTGTAGTTTATTTTGAGCCGCCGACCAATTAACTTAACAAGTATTTGTCTTTGGCTATACTCGTCTGTAACGTGAACTTAAGAACTCACATTATTTCTCTGAAAAGGATATCCAGTGACATTTTCTGACATTTCATTCAAAAATAAAATACTGCTATTAATAGCATTACCACTAGTTGGTTTTTTATGGTTAAGTATTTCTTCAATGAAGCAAAACTATACTATTAACCATGAAATGGATGACCTTGCTCACTTAACTCAACTGTCCATTATCTATAGTGAATTAGTCCATGAGTTGCAAAAAGAGCGAGGAGCAACCGCCGGTTTTATTGGCTCACAAGGTATAAAATTCGTCAACGAGCTAAGTAAACAGAGAATAGCAACAGATAGTAGCGTGAGTAAGCGTCAAGATTATTTATCCGCTAATCACTTCCAACAAGTTCTGGTTACACAATTAAATCAAGAAATTATAAAAGAATTAGATAAATTAGAAACGATAAGAGCACAAGTAAGTCGTTTAACCATAGATACAGCAAAAGCACTAAGTTATTACACAACACTCAATGCCAAACTACTGTCCGTAACATCAATCATTGCCGAATTAAGTAGTGATGCAAAAATAACTAAACAAACCATTGCCTATTATAACTTTCTTCAAAGTAAAGAGCGCGCGGGTATTGAGCGTGCAGTTTTAAGTAATACTTTTGCATTAGATAAATTTAGTGACGACATGTTTATTAAATTTGTTTCTTTGGTAACACAGCAAGATACCTACATGGCAAATTTTTTAACCTTAGCTACACCAGAAAATATAGAGTTTTATCAAGAGCAAATGCAAGATCCAGTAATAAAAGAGGTATTAAAGCTACGTAAAATTGCTGAAAGTAAGGCATCAAATTTTGACGTTGATGCTCTGCATTGGTTTCAACAAGCGACATTAAGAATAGGTTTATTGAAAAGAGCTGAAAATAAAATTGCTAGTCACTTACTTCTACTCGTTGAAAGCACCCACGAGAGAGCATTTACCACCTTAATCATTGGCATTTTAATAACTGTAATTTTATTAGTCTTGGTGGGTCTAATTCTGTCTCTTATACACATCTCCGAGCCCACGAGACTAAGGCGAATCTCG
>OJAZ01000354.1_pt1 | contig 22991 bp, 20 predicted proteins | sample 1589851 | NCBI WGS metagenome assembly OJAZ01 (sample SAMN05416792, study PRJEB24817) | seawater metagenome | isolation source: Sea water | place: Canada:Atlantic | collected 2013-07 | reverse complement strand
AATTTCCAATTTTGCTGGGCTAGTGGATATGCTTGCGGTCAAGCGGTTTAATTTGGTTTGTAGGAATTAAGTCAGGGACAAAGTGAATTAGTTAGGGGCAAATACCGTGATTACTTCAATTAATCAAGGGCAAACAGTCTAGTTTCATTACTTCATTAGTAACAATAAAAGACAATCATCACTTTTAACGCCGACCTAATAAAGTAACTTAGATAAGCCCCAAGCAAATATATAATTTATATAAGATTAAAGTATGCGCATATTATAATAACGGCCGTTTTCCTCATTTTCTTGTTCGAAATCCCCCAAAGAAACTTGAAATCCTTGATTCTTGATTGCAAACCCAATTTGCTCAAGATAGGCTTCATTTATTGGGAAAACACCTAAACTTAGTACTTCACGCCCTAATCTTGTAACTTTATAAAAATAATATTTAAGTTCTTTATCTACTCTATCGTGTTTGATTAATAATATTTTTCTATTATGTACCATGACTCGCTCAAAATAGCCCTCTCTAATTGAGCCTATAGGTGATTGTACTCCTCGAGCTTGGACTCCATTTATTATTCCTAGTTCTTCCATTCCTAGTAAGTAATTAAAATCCAAACCTTCTTCAGCAAGAAAATCTACTTTGTGCACCATATTATCTATTGCATATGGTGCTAATTTATCAATGTCATTAGCTTCTTCTAGAGAAATGTTTTTAATGAATTCGAGAGTTCTTAGTGAATAGCTCCCAGGTGCAATTATCTCTCCCGCTAAAGCCTTAGCCCACAATTTTTGTAGCTCTTCTGAGCTCACTTTTTCGGCACAACTTCTCCAACGAGTAAACCAATCTTGATCTACCTCTTGTTCACTACCTTCTTGATTATTATTTTCTAGTTCGTGTTCCGTATATAAAATAGTCTTAGTTAAATTTATTTGTTCCTGCACAAGATCAAGGGCTACTCTAGATTCAGAAGCTTCTATAATATTTTCAAGGTTAAAATAAGGCTCTATTCGGTCATTGCTGGGCTCTAACGTATTGATTGTATTATTTACTAATTTTCTATCTTTTGTAAATTTCTTATTACCGGATTTAATGTCTTGTACATCTTTTTCGGCCTGTGCAAGCATTAACATTTCATCGACTTTAACATCAACATTGGCTCGCCCTTGGCGTTTCGTCTGCCACGGGGATGCTAAATTTCCAATGCCTCCTTGTGTGATTGTATCCCAAAATTTCCCTATTAATTTATCATCCATCACTAGCTTACCTTCGAGTTTAAATTATGGTTGTTTCGACTACATTTTAACTTAGTCCAACTTAGAGTTAAGTTTAAATTGCATAATATAGCGTAATAAAGATAAAATTATAACTATCTGATTTATATTAACTAAGATTATTCTATGCCTGATTACTTAGAGAAAATAAACCGTCGTGGCTGCAACGGTTTTGACAATTATATAGAGCAAATACGTTTTCCTTTCTTTAAAAAAATAACGAAGAACCAAGTCATAGAATTAAACTACCCTTTTATAGCACTTGTTGGCCCTAATGGTTCAGGTAAATCTTCAGTACTTCAAGCTCTTTATGGTGCTTGTAGAGGAAAAAGTGTTTCTGACTTTTGGTTCTCCACTCACATGGACCCTATTCAAGAAAGTGGTAGCGAAATTAATCGCTTTATCTACAAGTTTAAACCAAAAGGCTATCACAGCCCTGTAGAAGTACTAAATCAACGAACAAAGAATAAAAAAAGAGCTGACCCAGATTATTGGGAAACACAAAGCCCAAAGGTAACTGACGGTATGCAGCCTATGCCAGTGTTTGAGGACAGTCAAACTGACTTTAGAAAGGCGACTAGGTGGAATCCGATAAGCAAAGAAGTGACTTACATCGACTTCCGTTCTGAATTATCCGCATTTGATAAATGTTTTTACTTTGGGCATTTTGAAAAAGCGGCGTCAATAAGAAACATCAAAGACTTTCTGAGGTTACGCTCAAAGTCACTAAAAAGGATTATAGATAAAGGTATTTTTCCTAAAACATGGAACAGCAAGAAAGTGACCAATATTTATGAGCTTTCTGATGAGGCTTTAGATTGGTCAAATAAAATTCTAGGTAAAAACTACTCTGGTGCAAAAATAATCGAGCACGACCTATTCAACCAAGAAGGTATATCAATAATATTTAATAGCTGCGGCCATAAATACTCTGAGGCTGTTGCTGGTAGTGGAGAAGTTGCCGTTGTAACATCTGTTGTTAATATACTTCATGCTAAACATCATTCATTAATTTTACTCGACGAGCCAGAAGTTTCACTTCACCCTGGTGCCCAACTAAAACTAAGGGAACTATTACTTAATAAAATAACTACTGATAATTGCCAAGTGGTTATATCTACTCATTCCGAGTCTTTTATTAAAGAATTGCCAAACAAGGCTATTAAGTTATTTTACTTAGATGAAGCAAATGGAACTTATTCAGTAGCTTCAGAGGCATCCCCTGATCAAGCGTTTTTTCGATTAGGCGGAAAAAATGATAACCAAAGCAAAGTTATCTATGTTGAGGATGATTTAGCTAAGGTTATGATTGAGATGGCAATAAATGAAATTGATACAGAGTATCTTGCTGACCTTCAGGTACTGCCTCATCCAGGTGGAGCTCAAGCAATAACAAAAAACTTAGCTGTTAACTTCGCCATATCAAATCCAAATGAATCTTCCTGCATAGTTTTGTTAGATGGTGATATGAAACGCAATGTAACTGCTCGACATGCTAATAGTATTGCCGAGATTGAGCACAAGAACTTAAATAACATCTTAGAAGAGCAGACAGGTATAAATGGTAAAAACTTTGACCTTCCTTTAAACGGAGGTAATGCGAGCAAAGCAATTCAAGAACAACAAAGGAATAGTCTTTTATTGAAAGTATTAGATTCATTTCACAAGCATTTCAAATATCTAAATACAGAAACACCCGAAGAACTAATATGGAAAATTGCTAATAATACTCCTGCAATGGAAGTATTCTGCCAAGGTATTACAGCTACAAAATATAAAGATAAATTTAAAGAACTAGCCAATAAGGTATTTTCAAAAACAGATGCAAGCAGCATATTTCTTGTACAAGAGATGATGCTGAATAATAGGAACCTTAATCACGATCTTTGGATAGAATTGAAAGACTTACTTAAAGATATTTTACAGATCAGTGATATTGATTAATAGAAACTAGGCAACATCACTAACAGACAAATTTTTCATTAGTATTGAATGTTTAATACTCTCAATTAATGCATTACCTAATCCAATAGGTACTGCATTACCAACTTGTCTAGCTTGCTCAGTAGTTGTACCTTTAAAAATATAATCATCAGGGAAGCTTTGAAGTCTTGCGGCATGTCTAAGTGTTATACCGTGATTCAACCAAGGATGAACAAAGCGGCCTTTCGACGGATTATTGCAACCAGTGGTTATTGTGTTTGATGGTGTATTGAAAAACACTCGTCCATAAACATCTTTATGACCCTTATAGCCTTCACTATGACACTTTAAACGAAAAGCTATATCTTCACGGCTACCATTAAGCGGAGTCTCAATAAAACGTTGAGTTAAAGCGTCTGTGTGGTTCATATGAAAATTACAAGGATCGCTTGCGAGTAGTGGGCTACCAAACTCTAATTTATCAACTAATGATTTTGCACTAATTAAATCTAAATTTGTAGTTTGTTGAATTCGTTTTACAAGTCTTTGCAATACACTAACTGGCGGCTTCTCAAATACCGAAGATGCAGTTTTCCAAGGTGCTTTTTCAGAAGACGGTGCAAAGTGAGTTGCTTCGGGTGGCCAGGATAAGTCAGTTAAGTGCAAGTCTTCTCTAACAGCTAATATAAATGCTCTTTTACGATTCTGTGGTACACCAAAATCCCTTGAATTAATAATCAAAGGAGCATCACCTATCACTTTATAGTTATAAGAACGCGCCAGGCCTAAAAACTTATTTAAGAATAACTCGTGTTTTTTCCATAGCAAACCAGGAACATTTTCTACTAGAAAAACTTTAGGGCGCAATGCACTAACAAAATCAAAATATCTAATGAGTAATTGGTTTCTAGGGTCTTCAATGCCGGCATTGTTAATTCGATGTGCTGAATACCCCTGACAAGGTGGTCCACCTAACAACAAATCGAGTTCACCTTGCTTAATGCCTTGAAACTTCATTAAGTTTTGAATATCAACTTTGTTAATATCTTGATGAAATACTTGTGTTTGTGCGCCTAAACGTTCAACTAGATTGTAGTGATAGGTTTCAGAGGCTTGTTTATCAAACTCAACAGCAGCCAAAATATCAAAATCTTGCTGGTGGGCAGCCAAAGAAAAGCCTCCGGCACCTGCAAATAAATCAATAGCTGTTAGTTGGTGTGACATAATAAAGTAATACTTATAAAAATATTGCTAAATTATACTGATGAGAGATCTAATATAACAGAAGTTATTAAATTAAATTTTATGACTATTTTATAAAAGCTTTATCAAGCTCTTTATATAAACTAAGTGATTTTTCTGATTCAGTTTTAATGTTTTCATACAAGCTAGTAGCTATCACTCTGATAGCGTGTATTTCTTCCGTTTTTAAATCAGGGTAATGATATGTTTTAAAGTTACTTTGTATTTTATTTTTTCTACTATCAAATAATTCCAATTCGTTTTTTGATTCACAAACTTTATATAGATGTTGTTCCCAACCACAATACTCTTTGTCTTCAGTACGCTCCCTCTTATTACAAGCTTTACAGCAAGGAACAATATTACCAGGATGATGTAATCCAAATTCAGTTCGATTAAACATCAATACATGTTCAATCTGTAATGGCTGATCATTTTTACCGCAATAAGCACAACAAGATGAAAAATCTTCATCTCGAATCGTAAGCCACAACCTTTTACCTTTTCCACTACCAGTATTAAACGAATGCCCTAAATAATGCTCGCCTACTTTTGTAAGGAAAGAACGTACCGCAGTATTTGCAGAATCAGAAGCTGTATTATAAACGGCCATGTGTATTTCCTGAATTTTCAATGAGCTTAGATGCTGCTAAAACAAGTTCTTTATCCAACCTTTTTGACTGAACAATTAAGGTTAATGCATCTAAACTTCTTTGCTCTTTAAAGATTCTACGGGCACTATTTATACGAGTTTTTGATGCCATTTCATCATAGTTCTCATTACACTTTAACTCTTCAACTATATCCTCAACTGGCAGGTTAAAATTAGCGAAGCTGGCAAAGTATTTAATAAAGCATCCTTTGCCAATTGATTGTAAGCAACGTTGTAATTGTTTATCTGTCACTAAAACCTCAACTGACTAAACTAATACGTTCAGAAAAATGGTCATACTTATAATGCACTATTTCACCACTAATAATTAACTGTACTGCATTATCAACAGCTTCTAATGGCGCAATAAACCATTCTCTAGGTTGGCATAACTTACCGTGCCTATCTGCTATTTCAATATCTAAGCAGGTATTCCCAAAAAAGTTATGTAATAGACTTTCAAATTTTTGAGTGTTCATATTGAAACACTGATAAGCCGCCTCAACTTTAACTGGTGCCATTAAATAAGTGGCTTCGTTTTCAGCATTAGCTATTCGTTGCTCAATTGGCGTTGTCGAAAAACCTATTTTGAATAAGTTATTAATATTAGCAACATCAGGCTTTTTACTTAATGAAGACAATACATAAATAAAACCAGAAGAAGTATCATCATCGTCAACCGTTACTTTGGTATTGGCTATTACAATTCGACCTGAATCATCTTTGCTCAACGCTGTAGATAAAGATCTTAGTAACATGTTTGACTCTGTACCATTTTCAAAGACTAAATGTAGACGGTAATTTCTTCTACCATTTTTCTCTTCTAGTTCACCTTTAGTGTCCACATAACAAACAACACCGTGCAGAATAAAAAAGGTACCAGCGTTTATATCTTCTTCTTTAACAAAACGTTCAGTTTTTATTATTCCTGATTTTAACTCAGCGTGGCATTTAATAAATAGATGCTCGAAAATTTCAAAATTTTTACACTTCTTACGTTTGGCAACGTCTGTTGGCTGATTAATTTTTTTACTGACATGACGAATTTTAAAAATACTGTCATCACCGTCACTCAAAAGACCTAGGTCATCATCAGCAAAAATATCACTTAATGAGTTAAACTCTTTATTATCAGTACTCATAAAAGTCACCTTGCATTTTATTTAAGTAAATCATGAATATCATATTGCTCTAATGCTGATTTATGATCTGCATTATTTTTAATACTGTCAAGGCGTGAAAATAATTGGTATTCAATAATATCTGCCATATTAGCTTCTGGATGCCTACCATAATTAGCTACAAAATCATTAATACCTTCAAAGCCATTTAAAAGGTGTTCATCAGCAGTGGGTTTACCACTCGTTGATTTTATTTTGAGTAGATCTAATTCATCATCATCTACTATTTGCTGTAACCAGTTATAGTCCATTTAAACTCCTTGTTTGCGTCGCTCACTCTTCAAATAAACTAAGCAATCCGCTAATTCTTTTTCTTTATAATTGGTAGATTCAATGTCTGGCTCACGCCCATTTTCTTGTTTGAAGGCTTTAATTTTAGGCCAAAGTATCATAGCTGCTTCAGGCGTAAAACTAATTTTAGTAGCATGAATAGCTTCTTGAATTAATTTTAATACTTTTGTATCCACAGACTTAGAAAGTATTTCAAAAGCAGCTTGAAATGGATTTATAGTATCAATTAGATCGATGTTTAATTCATCTAAATTGACAAACGTGTCCGCCATTTTTATAAACTTCTTATTACCTTCTTCTTTAATTTCAGCCTTATTAATAACGTTACTAGCAACAACATGTTGGCGAATTTCTTCAACTTCTGCCGCTGACAGATCTGGGTATTTGATACGAATTATTTTGGGTATTAACGCTTTATTAATAGCTTGAGCATCGGCATTACCTGCTGATGCCATAACGTAATCGTTATGTTGCCACAGGGTTGCTTTTAATTCATTAATATCAGTTTCGATAATTTGCTTAGTACGTTTAGTGCTAGGCTCTTTCAAACCACCTATTTTAATTGTACCCGGTGGTGTTGGGGTATCGTCGCCCTGATGTTTTGTTTTAAACTTCATGTTAGGTGCCATTACTTGTTCCATTAATAAAGAACAGGTAATAGCTTTTAGCATATTGTTTACTGCGTAAGTAACTTGGTCATCTTCTGCATCAGGCTGAGCAATCAAATTAGTAAACTGGGCATGAGTTTTATTGTCGCTGTCACGAGTGCAACGACCGATTATTTGAATAATTTCCGTAAGTGAACCACGATACCCAACAGTTAGTGCATGTTCACAATATTCCCAGTCAAAGCCCTCTTTAGCCATGCCTAAGGCAATAATAATATCCATATCATCTAGATTATTAATTTTACGAAGATACTCTTGAATTTTATCTCGGTCTTTTGCTTCATCATGAACCAGATCGGCCACTTTAATGAAAGAGCCATCATCTTTTTCAACTAGAATGACACCTGTATCTGCATCTTTACTATGAAACGTTCCCATAGCGTCAATAATGGCATCAACTTCATCATATTTGTCTTTGGTTGATTCACCAGCATTAACATTAGGAATGTGTATTATCGTTTTCTTATTAGTATCTAATACTTCTTTAATGGCGCTAAGGTATTTACCTTGATAAAAATGATAACCTATACCTAATGACTTTAAATACTTGTAACCATTAAGTTGTTCATAATAATTAAACGTAACCTTATCAAATTTATCTTCATTTTCAGGAGACAATACAGCTACAGTATCACCACGAAAATATGAACCTGTCATTGCAACTATGTGAGCGCTAGTATTATCCATAATTGAAGACAAAACCTCACCTAGCACATTATCAGCATCGGCCGATACGTGATGAAATTCATCAATTGCTAGTAAACAATCATTAAAGGCTAATACATCAAGTTCTTGAAAGGCAAAACGAAGAGTTGCATGAGTACAAATTAAAATATCATCAGTACCTTGCATAAAGCGTTTAAATGCTGAAACTTTGCTTTTATCACCACCAGGCGTACATAGGTTATTTTCATTTTTAACTTGCCAGTCAATAAAAAACCCATACTTAGTTAGTTCAGTGGTATCGAAAGAGCCGCCAATAGATCGTTCAGGTACTGCGACAATTACCTTTTTAACGCATTGATTTTGTAACTTATCTAAACCTAGAAACATTAATGCACGAGATTTTCCCGAAGCCGGAGGAGCTTTTAATAATAAATATTGGCTATTTCTAGCCTCATAAGCACGAGCCTGCATAGCCCGCATTCCCATATTATTGGTTGAACTACTTTTTCCTGTTTGTTCGTAATTTAATTCCACTAAATTAGGCATTTAGACCTCCTGTCATATCTATGTATTGTTGAAACAAGTTTTCTAGCCTAGATTCGTCATCAAAAAAGTTAGTATCGCTATACAGACCATCCACATACGTATCTACTTTTATATGAGCTTCCTTTAAATCAATTGGCATCTTATCGGGATTATATAATTCAGCAAAAGAGCTAGATGGATATTTTTCCCTTACAGTTAAAATATCAAGAGCTAAGTAAGACAAGACTTCTTTTTGCTGTTGATTTAATGGAGGAATTGGAAAAGTATTGTAACAAAGCACAGAAGAATAACTAATACGAGTTTCTAATCTTCCCGAAATAGCACGAACCCACACATTGTGCATTTTTGAAGAAATTAAACTAAAAATATAAAGTTCGCTATCATATAGCACCATTGCTTTGTTCGTAACGATAGTGCCTGAATCTATTACTCCGACAGTTAAATATTCTCGCTTTTCAGAAGAAACTGTAGGGAGAACTAAGCTGCTTTTTTTAGTTTGATTAATATCTCTAAATTGATGAGGCCTATCGACTAGCTTATTCGCTTCCTTATCTTTACTTAATTCTCTAGCTGTTTTTACTTTATCTATGCGTGCTTTTAAAGGTGCTATTGCTTCGGCCAAATTGCGTTGTTCATCCATTATCCACAAACACCAACGAGTAATTCCTTTGATAAGTTCATTTGAACCTATAACTCTCTTAAATAAGGTTTTTGATTCCGGATATTCATTTATAAGTTTTTCCTTATCGGCCGTGGACATCATTAATTCCTGAGCGTGACCTGTATAATTCCCTGCCTGCATAATAGGAATATCGGAGATAGGAACTCGAGATTTCTGAATAAAAATGTTTTTACTTGGAATCAAATAAGCATTGATATTCTTGACCTTTTTAATAAGTTGTTCTTCAATAAATAAAGCTTGCATCGATGACTTTTTTCTCAGCCCTATTATTGAGCAAGTTACCTTAGCGGCATCTTTAGCATTATTTTTCCAAACAAAAGACTTATAAGCGAAGCTGATCTCAATTCCATTGTCAAAGATATGAGGCCACAATGCAGTAACTTGAGAACCTTGACAAATTGAGTTTGTTGTAACAAAACTTGCTTGAATATGCTCAGTAATATAATTCGAAGCCTTTATAAACCAACAGCCAACATAATCGATGTCTTTAAATGATTTTACGTTATTAAAAGCAAACCCCATATCTGCTTTTTGGTCTTTATCTTGAACTCTGGATCCTTTGTATGGCGGGTTTCCTAAAACATAAACTTCTCCTGTTGGCTTACAAATACTATCCCAGTTCATTCTGGTTGCATTACCTGCGGTTATATTACCGCTTTGTTTCAGGGGTAATGATGGCGAGCATTCTCCAAACTCAGTTTTAAACTCAATATTCATTTGGTGTTCTGCAAGCCATAAAGATAGAATTGCAACTTCATGAGCAAAATCATCTAGTTCAATGCCATAAAACTGTGACAGCTTGATTTCTGAAAATGAGGAATCCAAACCTACATCAGCAAACAAATCATCTTGATTTAGATGTTTTTCATCTTCAATTTCTTGCAATAATTTGATGACATCCATTTCAAGCTTTCGAAGCTCTTTAAAAGCTATAATTAAAAAATTACCTGAACCACAAGCAGGATCAAATATTTTAATTTTAGCTAATCGCTCTTTTAATTTCCGTAAACGACTAGGTATTAGTTTTTCATCTATGTTGAATTGAATATTTTCTAATTCTGTATATAAATCATCTAAAAATAGCGGCTCTATTACTTTCATAATATTAGTAACAGAGGTGTAATGCATCCCCATACCACCACGCTGATCAGGGTGAACTACAGCTTGGATCATAGAGCCAAATATATCAGGATTAATATCAGACCAATCAAGTTCACTTCCACACTCAATTAGCATTTTTCTTGATTTGGTCGAAAACACTGGTGCTGGTAATTCTTTAGCAAACAAACCACCATTAACAAATGGAAATTTGGCTAAATAGTCAGGTAATTCATCTCTATTAGCATCAGAAGTATTAAGTACGTTAAATAAACGGTTTAGGTAACTAGCAACATCAGAGCCATCGGTATTAGTATGTGACTCTATAGCCTTACTAAATTGATTAGCTGTAAATATCTCGGTATCTTCAGCAAAGAAACAAAATAATAAACGAGTTAAAAATACATTTAAGTTATGTAAGGCCTCAGTATCATTTTTATTAGCTTCATTAAAGTTATCAGCTTTAATAATATCGAAAAGCTTAGCCATTTTTTCAGCCGCTTTAACATCGGCCGGGTTTTCACCTTGATATACTGCTTTCTCCATACCAGCCCAAGGGAGAAAAAAATCAAAATGTTTTACAATTTCATCAAAATTTATATCTAAAGAATCGCCCGTTTTAATATCGATGGCTAAAAATTTATTAAAGTCAGTAACGATAACAAAGCGAATTCTATCTCTAGTAATAACTTTATCATTTTTTAATTTATCGGCTTCTAAACGTAAATTATCACCCTCAACATATTTAAAATATACATGACGCTTCCAACGAACCTCTCCAGCAACTGTAGATAAATTACGCTCACCACTTTTAACTCGACTGACAGAACTTTTACGATGACCATAAGCTAATAAAAAATCATAAACAAATTGTTCTTTGGCTACTTTACCTGCCTGAAAGTCAGTAGTAAGTTGTTTTATGTTTTCTTCAATTTGGGTGATATTCATATATTCTCTTTATTTGAAATTTGTTCATTTAAAAGCATTTATATTGCACAAATTATATACTGAACCTGAATTTATTTTCGTAACAGTAAGTAATCTATACGTAAAATTACTTATTTGCTCTTTTTTTATCTCTAACCCACGTAACGGAACCATTTGTTTTCTTCATTTCAAATAAATCTATTGAAGCAAAAAATTCACTTAGTTTTTTGAAACCATAATTCCTTTGATCAAAAGATGAATGATTTGTTATGTGTGTGCCTATTGGCCCCAGTCTTGCCCAACCATCATCTTCCTCTACTGCCTCAATTCCTTGGCGTAAGAGGTTCATTAATTTGGTATCAGACTTGATACTTAACTCTTTTTTATTAACCAATTTTTCTTCTTTTTCCATTTCATCCAGAAATAGAAATTTCGAACAGCTATTTACAAAAGCCGATGGTGCCTTTCGCTCACCAAAACCAATAACAAATTTACCATCGGCAAGCGCACGTGTTACGAGGGGAGTGAAATCACAATCGGAAGAAACAAGACATATGGTATCAACATCTTTAGTGTAGAGAATGTCCATAGCATCAATCACTAAAGCGATATCTGTAGCATTTTTGCCTTTCGTTAGATCGAATTGCTGAATAGGTTGGATAGCGAAGTCATGAAGAACGTCTTCCCATGGTCTGATGCACGGGCTTTTCCAATTGCCATAAGCTTTACGAATATTGACCACACCGTAGCGTGCTAGCTCAGATAATATGATATCAATTTTTGAAGCAGGTGCATTATCTGCGTCTATGAACAATGCAATTTTTTCTTTATCTTTCATCTAACTATCCTTGTTTGTACAACTGTTTTAGTACAATTTTACTATAACGGTAATGCATTCAGATTTAAATCATTGTTTTATAAATAATTGATCGAGAATAACAATAGAAAGTGAGGTGAATATAGCTTCGCTAACAGCAGAAATACGGATTACTTATTAAAATAGGGATTAAAGAAACGATAAATTGATAACTACTTTTTAGTTTACTGTTATTACATTCGCCTTACTTATAAATCCCCATAAAGTTAAAAACATACTCGTTCGCCATGCTCTTTAGCAACAAAATCCACTTCTTAAACAGAGAATTAACCTAAATTTAAGGCAATATAGAAAATTTATAAAAATATTTTTTAGTATATTTTAAAATCAAAACCACTGACCATATAACCAAAAGGAATTAAAAGTATTAGCACCCACTAATAAAATAAAAAGTGACAAAAAACACGTTAATTTTAAAGTTAAACATAACCCTCTAAAACCATTGGCTAAACCTCATCATTTCCCCTTATAAATCTGACAAAAAAACTGTTTTTATTTAAACGGCACATATTATACAAGTAATTATATATCAATTATTTCAACAACTTATTAGCAACTGATCGTTTGTGTTATTTGATTCCTTAGTCATAATTAGATGAAAGATAGCAAGGTGATTGAAATGGGCAAAAGCAGAAGAAATGTCTCAATGGAACTGAGAAATTCATACATAAAAAATTGGAAAGAAAAAGAAGAGAATGATCAATATGAAGCGTTCATTCGTACATTTGATATTTCATCTTCAGGTATTAAATCTCGCTATCCATGCCCTGACACCCCTGGACGTTTTTATCAAACACTCAGCATAAACGAATTATTCCAGCTCATCCATTTACTAAAAGATCCCACAATAAAGTGCATCAAAGAACAATACGCTGTAGTTGATAGGAAAAAGGACTCAATAACACTTACTGACGAAAGTGTTGCTCTGGCGATGGCAATGAATATCAAACATCCTACATATCCTCAATGTGATACACCCATAGTAATCACGTGGGACTTTTTATGCGAAACAATTTCAGGAGGCATGAAGGTTTTTAGTGTGAAACCAGCTTATGTATTGGGCAAGAAAAGAGTCAAGCAACTCATAGCATTGGAACGAGCATTGGCTATTGCTCATGGCTATGAATATAAACTGATTTTGGATACAAAACTTAAAACCATTCAAACAGATAACTACGTTAAAGCATCTTTCGGTGCAAAGTTACCTCAAGAGCTGAGGTGTATATATAAGGCTTGGTTTCCGAACTTTGCTGATAGTCTTTCTGAAAATGAATATGACTCCCTTCTGTTTTCTATTAAAAAGGCTGGAAAGCAGATGGGCATTGGACTTCAGCACGCTTACAAATTGGTGCTGCATGCCTTTTGGATCGGTGATATTTCTTCTGCATCAAACATAGCCTTACTTCCAGAACTCTCTCCATATGAACTGGAGGTAGCTGTACATGCTTAATTATCAAACACTGCTTACGCCAAATACCCCTGAGGGTTTTGAACTGATTCAAGAAACGATGGCCATTGCAGAGATATTCACTAACGAGAACATAGCACTAGATAAAGACGCACTTTTTCTAATTGCTTTTATCGTGAAGGTTAAAGACGCTAAAAGCACTCCCTACCGAAAGCCTAAAGAATTTAAACTCAGTAAAATTATTGAAGCAGTCAAAAATAATGATATTGGTATAGGGAAAATGATCATACCTGAGTTCATCTATACAGACGAAGATGAGCTCAGCGGCAAAGCCATAGAACAACGTGATCACCGTTACGATATGGTTCAAGAAGCTTTAAGTCATGGTGAAAATTTATACTTTCGACATCATGGCGACAACCTTATTCAGAATTTAGCCCTGAAGTACTCGATGAAGCGTGAAAGAGTGCAGGAGCTTATTAATGATTTCTACCGTTTTGGTAGACGTAAAAATGCCTTACTAAGTCAACGTGGCCGGGCAAGAACCAGACCTTCACGAGAATATAAAAAACTTGGTAGGCGAAGAGAAGAGTATGACGAGGGGTACATTGGGACCAACGTATCACCAGACGCCATAACAAACATGGCAGTAACAGCTAGAAAGTGGCTATTAGGCGAATTTGGTAGTTCTTACCAACACACCTATGAAGAGTATCTTAAGGAACACCATGATGTAGACGTGTTAATAGATCCACGGGGGATAGGCAGTACCATTGAGTTAAGGGACTCTAATTCTGCCATTACGTTTGATCAATTCTATCGTTGGTTACCAGAAGCGCTAGGCATGACCCGAGCCAAAGTAAATAAGAAACGCAGAAATAGCAAGAATTATGAATCGAACTTTGAGGCTCATGACGGCTCTTCAGCGGAAAATTGTTTTGGCTCGGCTCATATATATCAAATGGATTCAACGGAAATGGACTTGGAATTGGTATTCAGCCTAGATAGAAGCAAAGTTATCGGCGTTGTTACCCTTTATGTCATTCGAGATGTTTACGCTGGTGCCATAGTTGGATTACATATTGGTGTTGGAAAAGCATCCTTTAAAGAGGCACGAATGGCAATATTCAATGCCTTTAGGAATAAACAGGCAATGGCTAAAGAATATGGGGTTGAACTGGCTGAAGATGACTGGGTTGAAGGTGGTAAATGCGCTGTACTACTCGTAGACAATGAAGAGCTTGCCAATAATATTAGTGAAGGTGTACCAGCAAGTGCTAACTTTGAAGTTAGATTTAGTCGCACCTATCGTGGTGATGACAAAGGCTTGATAGAGTCTGCATTTCATATCTTTCATTCAATGTTTAAGCGATTCAAAATTAAGGGCTTCAAACATAAGAATCTACTAGGGCGCAATCGTAATAAAGCTAAAAAAGAAGCTTCATTAACCATTAATGAAGCGATGAAAATACTTATTATTTATACGGTTTATCATAATAAGTACCTCGAAAACCCTCGTATCCCAATTGAAGCCTCGGCACGTCAAGATGGCGTCAGTAAAATATGTCGAGAGGTTTGGAATTGGGGGTTAGAAAACCGCTTTTTTATCCCTGAAGAAATCAGCGATAAGGAGCTCTATTTACAGCTGTTGGAAACGGTAAAAATCAAACCAGACCGTGGTGTTTTTAAGATACCGGAAACAGGTCTGCATTATACAATCAGAGGTCACATCCCCAATAAGGAGTTGCTTGATAAAGTTGCCAACTCCCGCCTTAAAAAGCCATTTAAGTGCCGCTACCTTAGGCAGCTAACCAATTTCATATTTGTTGAAGTCAATAATCAATTTTATACTGCACAGCTAATTGATATTGAACGTGAATATAAAGACATGAGTTTTGCTGAATGTATTGATATTACAAAAATTCACACTAAAAAGAGTAGAAAAACGGCACTAGAAAACCAAAAGCATAAACTTGGTGCTGCTTACGATATAGGGAAAGTCGCTAGTGATGCTTCAGAGAAAACAGCATTGGCAATTGCTGAATCTGACCAATTAAGAGTTCCCAGGAATGACGAAGATGCCAAAGCAATTGAACTCCAACTCGCTGAGATACAAGAACGAGATCGCATTAAGCGCATAGCAGAAGGTGATGAGTACGATGTGGACCCTGCACTTATCGAAGGTGAAATTGAGCCTGTTGAAGAAGAAACATCAGAAGAAAACGATTCTAATACTTATGAATCGACAATGGCTAACATTTTAGGAGGACTTAACCATGAGTAAGACAATAAACGTAGCTGACGCAGAATATAATACAGAGCTTATTGAACGTTATGTAAATAACCCATTGATAGCCTCATTGCCACCAATGCTTGATGAATCTGAGGTGAGCAAATATTTCATGCGTACACCTAACATTTATCGAGAAGGGTCAATACATCAACGTGTATTTCAATGTGAAGACCTCTTTGATGTAGTAATACCAACAGAGAACTACTGGCCAATTTACCAAATCGTGTATTCGATGCTGTTCAATAGTTACGCCAACAGAAATCCGTTACTACAAAAAGTGACCAAATTTTCATATGACATTGCACTGCATAAAAAAGAAATTGATAAGTCCTGGGAAAGAACGACCGGAGGTGGCAGCCTTTTGCTGGCCCCCAGTGGGTACGGGAAGTCGACTATTTATAAGCGCATTTTCAACTTTCTACCTTCAGTGATAAACCTAAAACCTTTTCAAAATAAGGCGTTTGGAGGAAAGCAGATCGTGTGTGTTTTTCTTGAAATACCTTCAGATGGTAGTCGTAAGGGGTTAATGAAACTATTTTTTGAGAAAGTAGATGAATTGGCGGGCACCAATTACACGAAAGATTTTGGCAAAGCGACAATTGCAGATTTTGAACCTGTGTTCCGACAAATATGTTCAACACTCCATGTTGGGCTGCTCATCATTGATGATGTACAGAACTTGCGTAAATCGAAGGGTGGTGATGACTTAGCATTGCTGAATTTCATGAGTTCACTCTCAAACATTATAGGGGTCGGTATCATCAAAATTGGTACGCCAGACGCATCCGATTTGTTTGAAACAGACTTCACACCACTAAGACGCTCAACGACGGCTGGAGACCATATTATTGAGCGTTATAAACAAAGTGATGTTGGCTGGAAAACATTAGTATGTGCATTGTGGAGTTTTCAATGGACAGCACAAAGTACAGTCAAATCTTTAGCAAAATATACAAGCACTGGTATTGAAATCATAGATGAAGAGTTATTTGACCTAATTTACAAATACAGCCAAGGCGTCCCTTATCTTTTAACCTTCTTATTCATTTCCGCTCAAAAATGGGCAATAGCGACAGGTTATGAAAAATTAGACCGTAAATCGATTGAAAAAGGCCATATCAATTCTTCATCTCTTATCCGTTTAGCAGTTCAAGAAATTCGCGGAAAGAATGAAGAGAAATTTAATGATCTTATAGCAAACCATGTGACTATCGCGAAGATTGAAGCGCAAAAAGCCATAGATAACTTAGAAAGGATTGTTATCTCAAAAGGTTTTAAAGGTAAGTCTGCCAATGAGTTGAAAAAGCTATATTACGAGTTAATTCACAAATACACCCTTACGGATAAACAGAAAAAAGTAGCTGATGGGTTACGACAAATACTGGAAAATGATGGAGTTGTTCATTGTGGCCCTATTGTCATTGACGGTGAGTGCGAGGTGATTGACTGATGACGCCTTGGAATACACATATTTTACATGGTGAGCATATAGGCAGCCTCGTCATTCGCACACATTTACTAAGTGGTCATAAAAGATACCAAGCCACAGCAATGGCGTTAGGTATCGATGGTAATATGACGCTCAAAGCTCAAGAATTTAACAGTACATCGTTATATGAAAGTATGGCTAATTATATGCCTCCTATGTCGCCTGAGCGTATTGCAAGTAGTCATTCACCGGCTGCGTTATGGGCATTATCTTATGAGAGTAGCAATGATGCTAAATGGTGCCCTTTAGACTTGAACACGAATCAACAAAGGCTCGGTGGTAGTGTTTTATCTTTTAACAGAAGCTGGCATTTTTGTGAGCATTGTACGAGTGAAGATATACATAGATATGGTTTCAGTTATTGGCATACAGCGCATCAATTGCCAGCCATCACGCATTGCTATATCCATAAAACACCATTACGGACGTGTACATCTCAATTGCGAGATTTACGGTTGGTAACACTGCCACAAACCTTTGTTGAAAAGCACATGTCTCAATATCGAGATATCGACATATTGTCTAAATGGAGTGAATTTGTTTTTGATTGTTTTGAGGCACTGAAACACAGCCCAGACAAAGCAATCGCAATGCGTAAAGCTGCGAGGGACTTTTTAAGATTACCAACCAATGCTAGGCCACATAACAAACACCAGTTTGAAAATGCTCTTGCGCAATTAGAAACCGATATAGGGCCCGAGTTATTAGTTCATATTTTCAGAAGCTACGCCAACTCCCAATTACGTAAAACCAACTTCCTTAAAATGTCTCTTTTAAATAAAAAATCAGCTAATTATAAAAATCCAGTTAGCTGGTTACTAATCTTGTTTTGGCTTCGCAATAAAATCGATTTTTCTTTTTAACATGAAAAGGTATCCCATCCATATCGTAATACACGATGACGAGATACCTTATAGTTTCATTACCCGATACGCGCTCCTTTGCGGGTTAACCTATAAGGGAATTGCAAAACAACAAATCTTCAATAATGCGAAAAAGAGGATCCACCCCTTCCTACCTGGTCAATTAAATGCTGTAGCTGAGTTTTTTGACCTGAATCTACATCAAATGATTATGCAACAAACATTATTTCCCTTATTTAAATACGCGAACCCTCTAGGTGCAAATGAGTTATATCGAAAACTATCTTTTGAGACCGAAGCTAAAACTACGATGGGCAATGCAATGTTAAAAACCTTTTACGGTGTAAAGTTTTGCCCAGAGTGTGTATCGGAAGATATATCATCTTTAGGTTATCCATACTGGCATGTCGATCACCAAGTACCCGGTATTGAAGCATGCTATAAACACTTTTGCTTACTGCAAGGTGTGAGTACTGGAGAGATGGGAAAGGATAGACAATTACTATTGCCTCCTGATGATTTTAGACCTATTAAAGCTCTAAATATACAAGTAACCTTTGCGAAATTTACTCACGATTTTTTGATACTTTCTCGCCAACATAACGTTAACTATTCAGTTTCTTACAATGTAGCCTTATCCGAAAGAAATTTGGTAACGGCTTATCAACACTTACGCTTAAGAGGGTTACTTCAACAAATACAAGCTTACTGGGATGAGTTACCATTTAATTCCACCTATGGCGTACATCAATCACTTGAGACCTATAAATTTATAGGTCCATTACTACGCACTAAAACGCATTTTCCTTGCCATCCTATAAAGCATCTTTTATTAAGTTGCTGGTTATTTGATGGTGAAGCAACCAAGCTTTTCCCCCCAAAGGCTAAACAGAGTAGAAAACAAAAAGCCGAAGAAAATAATAAGAATGAAAACCATGATGAAATCATTATAGCTATGCTGAAAAATGGGCAGAGTATGAATCTGATTCAAACAAAAACTGGAAGGAGTCGATGCTACATTCGACGAGTGGCAGAGCTTAATAGCTTATTTCATTTAACAAACGCGCAAGCATATTCAGATGAAATGAAAAGAACGGTTCAAATAAAAGCGCTATTAGGTTTTCACAGGCAAGACATAGCCACCTCTCTTGATGTTGGAATTGGTTATGTCGAGCAAGTTATCAGCAATACACCCCACTTAGTTGAATGGCGAAAGCATCTGCGTAAGGCCGCAAAATATCACTGCGCATCAATAACATTAAAACAAGCCAAAGCACTGCACCCAGAATGGATTAGGAAAGACTTTAAATCGCAATATAATGCGGAGTTTTTCTATTTATACAATCACGATAAAGCACAACTTGAAGATATTTTACCGCCCAAAACGTCCCCTTCAATACCCAAGAGAGATTGGGAGCAGATAGATCACACATTAACTCTAAAGATCCGTTCGATTAAATTAGTAAATACGATGTCATTAACTAAAATTGAGCATCATATCAATGCGAGAGGGTATTTATTACATCGCTTGAGTAAGTTACCTATAACAAAGGCTCTGCTACTAAAGCTTGGTGTTATTAAAGATTAAAAAGGTATGGATGATGAAACTTATCTCGGAAAGAAATTATTCAAACATCATTTTCTATGATGATATTTTAGTGGAGCCTGATCTATATTTTGTAGTGACTCGTTTTCTTAATGAACTGAATGGCTTAATGGTTATTCATGATGCGGAAATTGAAATTATCTATATTGAATTCCAGTTGAACATTCCAACCTTTCATCTTGTGGCAAGTAGGAGCATGCCACATCAAACCTTAGAAGATTTTTGTGATAAATGGCCTGCTATCTATACTCGTCTTTTTAAAAAGGACAAATTATAAAAGCATTTTTGAGAGTCCTCTTCGACCATGAGAGGAGTTCATATAAAACAATGGAGTATTCGGTATTTTGAGAGAGCTTTTTGAATAAAACCAGTTTGAGAGTATTTTATGATCACATGTTTGGCCAAAAGTTCGAATGAGGCTAACCAACATAGGCACAAACTCAATAATCGCCTCGCTTTGCCCTTTGCTCAATCGGCTTCGATTAAATTGATAATAAATATGCTTAGGAGTGATATTGAGGACTTCCGCCAATATGTTTTTAGGACAAATATTTGAAAGTATTTTAACAATATCTCCACTTAATCCAGTCGTTTTTAATGATAGAGCTAACGAAATGTTCGCTAGGCGAGGAATGCCGTTAATGAAATAGGAAAGTACCTCTGAATCGATAGCATTTAAGTTTTGCTCCAAGGGGGCAGTATAACAATGACATTGTTCAACAAACTCATAAGGTGTTAATTGGGAAGAGTTGACCATTAGTTCATTAATCACTTTAGGTGTGACTGGTAACTTATTATTTATATTTTTCATGGCTAATATCTTATTTATAAAATAGGTTTAATCTACTAAATATAGCTGAATAAAAGAGTCTTGCAATCCTAAGCTAGTATCATCAACTCCTTTAAAAATGGAGTACATGGTAAACCATCGCAACATAACCACTTGCAATAAGGCGTCATAAAAATGGAACTAACAAGAAAGGCTTTATACGATAAAATATGGTCAACTCCCAGGAGTCGCTTAGCAAAAGAGTGGGAAGTTAAAACCTGTGTTATTACACGCTTTTGCAAAGAATATGATATCCCTCTTCCACCATCTGGTTATTGGACTCGATTAGCCTTAAATAAACGAGATGTTCAAATTCAATTACAAGGTGAGCCTAGTATTAAAGTTATTATTGCCGCTAAAAGTAATGAAAATACCTCTAGAAACCAACAAGTATCTAAGAAAGTTAAACAACAGTCCCAAGTCATTACACCCATACCGTTAACTAAATTAATAGAGTCAGCTCTGCCTGCGATTCGTAAAGCTTATAGAAGCTATAACTCTCCAACCGCAAAAAGAGATTATCGATATCAGTATGTATGGCCAGGTGGAGAAAACCTGTTAAGGATGGCAGTCATGCCTGAAATGGTAGAAAGAGCGCTATTGCTTATGGACAGTATTGTTAGAGCATGTCAGGAAAATAAATGGAAGGTGGTGTTACCCTCTGAAGATAATAGAAAAATGAATGTTGTTTTTGTTGATGGTATTGCCATTCACTTCACCATTACCGAACAAAGGCGACAAGAAAAGATTAAAAGTGCAGATAGCTGGCATGAGTGGGACTATCGTTATCATAGCTTGGGAATTCTAAGATTTCAGTATGGGGCAAAGTGGAGCAATTGTGAAATAAAAGACGGGAAGAAGCTCCCTCTAGAAGAGCGATTAGATGACATCATTCAAGCATTCAAAGACGAAGTGATTGCTGTCCATCAAGCAGAAAAAGCCAAAAAGGAAAGAGAATATCTAGATGGACTAAAGCGTCAAGTTGAGCGACTAGTAGATGATGCTCAATCAGTTAATGACAAATGTGATTTATACCTAGATGAACAACAGAATCAGTTTGCTAAATATGAAAAAATTAGTAAGTTTTATAATCATATGCGCAGTAACGTAGATATTGAAAATTTGACTTCAGAAATCAAAGAATGGTTTGCTTGGGTCGAAATAAAGATGAATGAATTAGACCCTGCCAATGACATTGATAACTTTAATTTTGATATTCCAATTAATGTTTTAACTCAAGTAGAAAAAGCAATTGCTAGTGATAATGAGCGCTACGGTGATTTAAAACAAATAGATGTACCTGCAACGCTGGAGAATATAGTTAAGTGGAAGAGATCATACCCTAGATAAATTCTATAAATATACTTGATAATATACACCTAGTAAGTGATTCTTAACTCTTCCGATAGGGACAATAAAAGTAAAAATGAAATTAAATAAACCGATATTTGAAATCCCAAAACAAACTGATGATTCAGAAGGATTACATGAGCTAATTCACAAGCTTCGTTTTCTTAGCTCTAACAATTCACCCTACTTTGGCAATGAGCCAACAGAGTATTTGCTGGATGAAAGTCGATATAAATTTTTCATACTGGATGAAGAACCAGTGACAAAGGTTCAAAATATCCCAATAAAGCAAGTATATGGAGGAGTGCAATATTCACATCAAATAATCCAGGATCCAGACTTAACCTGGAATGAAAGATTGCATTGCGCATTACATGGACGAGGCTGGACTTTGGCTTTAGCAAAGCGTTATTTTCGCAACAACCTAGACAAAGTTGATCCTTCTCAGATGCCAGAATCAATTGACAAAGACCCTAAAAAATCTGACTCTTACCTTACATTTAAAACATTTGGCCAAAGGACATATGCTACGAATGGGGCTCAGCGAGTAATATTGGGGAAGTTCTACATCCATCATTGCTGCCCTGATCAAGATGAATTTTTAGGGGCAGAGAATATTGTTGTTAGTATAGATCAGGCAAGAGTTCAGTTAGCTTTAAGAGTGATGGAGCTATTGGAGAATGACTGTATTTTTATTGCTCCCCCTTCAGGAATTAATTTCGGGAAAACAAGTAATAAAGAAGCATTTATGATGAGAATTACTTGGGAGGGATTAGAGTTGGAATTTAATGTCACGGATTGGGAAAATATCTATCCTGTACTAAATAAACCGTTCAATAGACTGGCCTCTAATTTCATTGACTTAAGCAAACATAACCTTAAAAAAGCAAATCCTACGAGAGACTGGCAAGCATTTGACGAAAATATTCTGTCTTCATTATTTAGTTTTTAGGCAAAATTTTATATAAGTTTCGATTTGAAATTGGATACTTTGAATTGTCCTTCTTTTGAATCCAAAAAGGATTGCTGATTTTTATGAGTTTATTCTAAGGTTTTGTCCCTGACTTAATTCTTACAAACCAAATTGGCTTTAGTAGATGAATTTATTGGAATATCTTTTTCATGAGTTAACATTTG
>OJAZ01000353.1_pt1 | contig 23053 bp, 18 predicted proteins | sample 1589851 | NCBI WGS metagenome assembly OJAZ01 (sample SAMN05416792, study PRJEB24817) | seawater metagenome | isolation source: Sea water | place: Canada:Atlantic | collected 2013-07 | reverse complement strand
CGATATTGTGCCTCAATACTGTGGCGCGGCAGCAAAAAACTGCACGATATAACTCGATATACGTTAGAATAGTAACTCAAAAGGCACTGTAAAGTGTACGAGCGACTAGATCGTATATGAATTTATACAGCGAAAAGGTTAAATAAGCGACACATGGCAATTTTAGACGTATTAAGTTTTCCCGATGAACGACTTCGTACCGTAGCAAAACCGGTAGAAGAAGTGAACGACGACATTAAACAATTGGTTTCGGATATGTTCGAAACCATGAAAGACGAGAATGGAATTGGTTTGGCTGCTACTCAAGTCGACAGACATGTTCAAGTTGTTGTAATGAACGTAGCGGAAGATCAAGACGAGCCTCGTGTTTTTATCAACCCGGAAATCACCAAAAAAGACGGCAGCACTATTAGTGAAGAAGGTTGTCTTTCTGTTCCAGGTAACTACGCCAAAGTAGAGCGCGCAGAAGAAATTACGGTAAAAGCACTGAATGAAAACGGTGAAGCATTTGAGTTGGAAGCAGACGGTCTATTGTCTATTTGTATTCAACATGAATTGGATCATCTCAAAGGCAAACTGTTTATTGATTACTTGTCTCCGCTTAAGCGCCAGCGAATTCGTAAAAAGCTTGAAAAAGAAGCACGTTTAGCTGCACGCGACTGAGGTTAGTTTTGATAAAACCATTACGCATCATTTTTGCCGGCACGCCGGATTTTGCAGCTCAGCATTTGAGTGCTTTATTATCTAGCACTCATGACGTTGTTGCTGTGTATACCCAACCAGACCGTCCTGCTGGACGAGGCAAAAAGCTTACGCCAAGCCCCGTAAAAGTGCTTGCTCAAGAACATGAGATTCCAGTCTATCAGCCAGCCAGCTTAAAAAATAACGAAGCACAACAAACATTGGCAGACATCAACGCCGATTTAATGATTGTGGTTGCCTATGGATTAATTTTACCTAAGTCGGTACTTGATGCGCCCAAATTGGGTTGTCTCAATGTGCATGGTTCAATTTTGCCTAAATGGCGTGGAGCTGCGCCTATCCAACGGGCGATATGGGCCGGCGATAGCGAGACTGGTGTTACCATCATGCAGATGGATGAAGGGCTAGATACTGGTGACATGCTGCATATAGCCACCTTGCCAATTAGCGAAAATGATACAAGTGCATCGCTTTACGAAAAGCTTGCAGAACTTGGTCCTACTGCATTATTAGATGTAGTAAACAGTATTGATACCCTTTCACCTGTGAAGCAAGATGATAGCGAAGCAACGTACGCTAAAAAGCTTTCCAAAGAAGAAGCCTTTATTAATTGGCACGATAGCGCAGAGCAAATTGCACGAAACGTGCGCGCTTTTAATCCATGGCCTGTAGCGTGGACTAAAATTGAGTCGCAAAATATTAAAATTTGGTCGGTGGATGTGGTTGATGGCTTACCGACTTCAGATGCCCCAGGTACTATCATTCAAGCTGACAAGCACGGCATTGTGGTAACCACGGGTTCAAGTGCCCTTCGAATCAACACCCTGCAAATACCTGGGAAAAAAGCATTGCCCGCTGCAGATGTCGTTAATGCTCGCAAAGACTGGTTCGCACCAGGTAACTGCATTGCCAGTACGGAAGAATAGTGAAACCCACTCCATTACCGAAACAAAAAAATCTGCGTGCCGATTGTGCATGGGTGATATACCAAATTCTAGAACAAGGTAAATCGTCAAGAGATTGCCTAGAGCGTGTTCAACGTCGCCATCATCCTAGAGACAACGCATGGATCCAAGAAATGTCTTTGGGCGTCATGCGTAAACTCCCTATATTACAGCACTGGTTGCGCGAGTTACTCGACCGTCCTTTAAAAGGGAATAAAAAAGTAATCGAGCACCTTATTCTGTTGGGGCTATACCAGTTAGCATTTTCTCGCGTAAGCCAGCATGCTGCAGTGGGCGAAACCGTTAATGCCTCGTCTTATTTAGGCGGGACAGCATTAAAAGGCTTAGTTAATGCTGTACTGCGTAACTTTATGCGCCAAGAACTGGTTAACAAACCTATCGATAACCCCATTATTGCTAGTGGGTTACCCAAGTGGTTATATAAGGCTCTAGAAGATGCCTATGGTCAAGATGCTGATGCCGTGCGCGAAGCTACCAATGGCATGGCGCCTATTTGGCTAAGGGTTAATACCAAACAAATATCGATTACCGATTACGCTGCTGCATTGGATGCTGTTGAGATTAACTATTCATTAAGTGCTGAACACGCAGATGCGATCAGACTAGAAGGCCGAGAGGACATTACCGGGCTGCCAGGGTTTGAAAAAGGCCACTTTGCTGTACAAGATGGTGCCGCTCAGCTTGCAGCCCATTATTTAGACGCACAACCACACGAGCGCGTATTAGATTGTTGCGCTGCACCTGGTGGTAAAACGGGTCATATTATTGAGCGTACCCCTGAATTAGCGTATTGCCTCGCCCTTGATGCTGACGAGAACCGCTTAAAGCGCGTTGAAGAAAACATGACTCGCCTGCAGCATACGCAAACCAATTTGCCCGTTATAAAGCAAGGCGATGCGGCTAAGCCTGAAACATGGTGGGATGGACAACACTTCGACCGAATTTTGCTTGATGCACCCTGCTCTGCCACTGGTGTTATACGCCGCCACCCTGATATTCGCTGGCTAAGAAAGTCTAGTGATATTGATGCACTTGCAGCACTCCAAGCTGAAATACTAACTAGCTTATGGCAAACACTTAAGCCTGGTGGCACATTGCTTTACGCCACCTGCTCTATTCTGCCACAAGAAAATAGCCAACAGATTAGCGCATTTTTAGAACGCAACGCAGATGCCACATTAGTACCTGTTATAAAAACCGAAACACCGAGTAAGCCCGGTAGACAAATCCTACCTGGCGAGCAACAAATGGATGGTTTCTACTATGCGAGACTGGTAAAGTCGTTGAGCAAATAAAAGCAATAAGGCACATAAACACCGATGAAAATCATCATTCTAGGCGCAGGTCAGGTTGGCGGAACACTTGCTGAAAACCTTGTAGGAGAGAAGAACGATATTACGGTTATCGATTCTGATCCCAATACCTTGCGTGCGCTTCAAGACCGATTAGATTTACAGGTGGTTAATGGCGTGGGTTCTCACCCGGACGTATTACGAAAAGCCGGTGCAGAAGATGCCGACATGCTTATCGCGGTAACGAACAGTGATGAAAGCAATATGCTCGCTTGCCAAGTTGCCTTTAGTTTATTCAAAACCCCGACCAAGATTGCTCGCGTTCGCTCAGAACAATACATTATTTACCAAGAACAACTCTATAAGCAGCAGGACATACCTGTAGACCACATCATTGCTCCCGAACAGCTCGTGACTAAAGCTATTAAACGGCTTATAGATTACCCTGGCGCTTTACAGGTTGTTGAATTTGCTGATGGTAAAGCCAGCTTAGTGGCGGTAAAAGCCTATTATGGTGGTTTACTGGTAGGTCATGCGTTATCTGCGTTAAAAGACCACATGCCCAATGTGGAAACACGGGTGGCAGCAATCTATCGCCGTGGTCGCCCTATTCGACCACTGGGTACTACCGTTATCGAAGCCGATGATGAAGTATTCTTTATTGCTGCAACTAAGCATATTCGTGCGGTAATGAGTGAACTTCAAAAATTAGAGTCTAGCTATAAACGCATTATGATAGCTGGCGGCGGCTTAATTGGTGCAGGACTAGCGAAAAAACTTGAACACAAACATAACGTGAAGCTGATTGAGTTTAGTCACGAAAGAGCAAAATACCTTTCTGCTCACTTAGACAAGACGATTGTCTTTAGCGGTGATGCATCAGATCCAGAGTTGCTCAGTGAAGAGAATGTCGAGCAAGTTGATGCATTCATTGCGGTGACCAATGATGATGAAGCTAACATTATGTCTGCCATGTTAGCCAAGCGCATGGGCGCACAAAAAGCCATGGTACTGATTCAACGTAGTGCTTATGTAGACTTAGTACAAGGCGGTGAAATAGACATTGCTTTTTCACCGCAACAGGCGACGATTTCGGCCCTGCTTACCCATGTTAGACGCGGAGATATTGTAAACGTATATTCTTTGCGCCGTGGTGCAGCAGAGGCGATAGAAGCGATTGCACATGGTGATGAAAATACCTCTAAAGTTGTGGGTAAAGAAATCGGTAAAATTAAACTTCCTCCTGGTACTACCATAGGCGCGGTAGTAAGAGACGACCAAGTGATCATTGCCCATAGCGATACGCTTATTGAAGCAAATGACCACGTTATTCTGTTCTTAGTCGACAAAAAATACATTGGCGATGTAGAAAAGCTGTTCCAACCCAGCGCATTCTTCTTTGGATAAATAGAACAATGCACGTAGCGAAAGCGTATTAACTTCGCCAGAACGTAGGTGAAAATAGTACCAATAACGAAAAGACTTCCAATCGCCCAAATACCATTCCCACCACTAAAATCCACTTTCCAGCATCGGTTACACCCGCATAGTTAGACGCAACACTGCCCAATCCAGGACCAAGGTTATTTAGCATGGCTGCGGTCGCGGTAAACGCGCTTAAGTTATCTAGCCCTGTTGCAATTAGCCCTATCATTAGTACAACAAACACCACCGCGTAAGCAGAGAAGAAGCCCCATACCGCCTCTACTACCTTATCGGGCATTGCTCGTTCACCTAACTTAACAGAATACACTGCCTTAGGATGAATAAGCCTGTCTACTTCACGCTTACCCTGAAGGAACAGTAAACACACACGAACCACTTTTAAGCCGCCTCCGGTTGAACTTGCACAACCTCCAATGAAACTTGAAAAGATGAGTAGTATGGGCAAAAACGTGGGCCAAATTGAGAAGTCTGTAGTCGCAAACCCCGCCGTAGTACTGATTGATACGGCCTGAATCATAGCTTGATCGAGCGCGGTTTCAGCCGAGTCGTAAAAACCTGATAGCGTGAGTACCAAGAAGCACAGCATGATAAGTGTGGCTTGAATAAAGAAAAAGGCTTTAAATTCTGGGTCGTTAAAATAGCCTTTTACCGAACGGGTACTCACTGCTGCGTAATGGAGTGAAAAGTTAAGTGCAGCAATTAATAGAAAAACCGTACAAACCACATTCACCATTGGGCTATTAAAGTAGCCAAGGCTAGCATCGTGAGTTGAGAAGCCCCCAATGGCAACCGTTGAGAACGCGTGGCAAATGGCATCAAACATATCCATGCCAGCCAACCAATACGCAGCGGCGCATGCAATAGTGATAGAAAGATAAATATACCAAAGGTGTTTTGCTGTATCGGCAATACGCGGTGTCATTTTATTATCTTTCACAGGCCCAGGAGTTTCTGCACGGTACAGCTGCATACCCCCAACCCCTAAAATAGGCAGTATAGCGACGGCGAGTACAATGATACCCATTCCGCCTAGCCATTGTAGTTGTTGTCGATAAAACTGTACCGAATGAGGTAAGAAATCAATGCCTTCAATTACCGTTGCACCGGTTGTGGTTAGCCCTGAGAATGATTCAAAAAAAGCATCCGTTACGGTCATGCTAGGCTGTTCTAGCAACATAAGAGGAATGGCACCCACACTGGCTAGTACCGACCAGAACAGGGCAACGATTAAAAAGCCTTCTCGCGCTCGTAAATCGTTTTTTTGCTGGCGGTTTGGGTACCAAAGCACCATACCGCCACCTACGCAAATAAAGAACGCAAGGGTAAAAGGCAAACCACTACCGTCTTGATAAATCAGAGATACCACAGCAGGTGGGATCATGGTTACGCTAAATAGCGCAATAAGGAGCCCTAGAATTCGTACAATGGCACGGTAGTGCATGCTTCGTTATGCCTTTCGTTATTAGTAAACTCGCGATTAACAGTGTTCGCGGTTTTTAGAGGATACAAGGTTTCTACTACATTGACGCGATTATAGGGCTATAAGCAAATTATTTCATTGCTAGTACCGTTTCTACCATTTTATTAATACTAGCATGGGCTTGTAAGATATTTTGTGCCGTCATGTAGGCTGGCGTAGTAACCAATTTATTTTCAACATCTACCACCACTTCATCTACTTCACAGTTTACATGGCATGCCCCTAACGCATTCAAGGCATTGGCGGTATCTTCATCGCTACCAATGGTCAGTTTAACATTGTTTCCATATACACTGGCTGCAATAGCAGGGGCAATGCATGCATAGGCTACAGGTTTCTTTGCTTTCGCAAAGTCGTTGCACACCGCAAGCACATCTTTATCTACCCTACTTTTTTCACCATCAACGGCAAATGAACATAAATTCTTAGCAGCACCAAAACCACCAGGTACAATAAGATAATCGAAGTCTGATACCTTACATTCTGTAATAGGCTTTACATTGCCTCGGGCAATGCGTGCAGACTCAACCAATACATTTCGAGTTTCATCTTCTGAAACGTCTCCCGTTAAATGATTCACTACATGCATTTGAGCCTTATCTGGCGCAAAACATTGATAACCTACCCCAGCTTGTTCAATAGCTAAAAGCGTTAATACTGACTCATGAATTTCAGCGCCATCAAATACACCACAACCACTTAAAATCACTGCAACTTGCTTCATAATGTCCTCCTAGACCTCGCCGAGCCGACTTATTCTATTTTTGGCTATAAAACCATCAGCTGTTCAAAAAAAAGTCTTAATAACCAGTATTGGATTGCTAATTTCTTATGCTACATTATCTGACCAATTTGGTTAAACGAAAAAAATAAGTTCACCAAGTTATCCACATAAAAAGGAATGATGAGTTGCAGGTACGCAGTCCACACTCTTATTTTTCATTCCCTTATTTTTATTGCTTTACAGGACGATCTTTCTATTTACAAAGATCGTTAGTTTCGTTGTGCTTATTTTATTAGATCACAATCTTATCCACAGATGATCCCTTTATTTATGTTGCTATGCTCTATGGCGATCCACCAGCGCCTATGGCATGCTTGCGCCTTATTCTAAGCTTGGTTAATGCATAGCTATGACAGATTCGAAAAAGCCCCCTTTTATTCTAGTAGATGGATCATCTTATCTATTTAGAGCATTTCACGGATTGCCGCCCCTGACGAACTCAAAAGGTCAGGATACCGGTGCGATCTATGGTGTTGTCAACATGCTGAAAAGCTTGATTAGACAATACAATCCTACTCACATGGCAGTCATCTTCGATGCCAAAGGTAAAACGTTTCGCGACGATATTTATGAAGAATATAAAGCGAATCGCCCACCTATGCCGGAAGAGTTACGCAGTCAAATAGAACCATTGCACACCATCATTAAAGCGATGGGTTTACCTGTCATCGTTGAGTCTGGCGTTGAAGCCGATGATGTTATTGGTACCCTAGCCTGTCGCGCCACAGAACATGGTATTGATACTCTGATCAGTACTGGCGATAAAGACATGGCACAACTGGTCAACGAAAATGTCACCTTGATCAATACCATGACAAATCAGATTATGGACATTGAAGGGGTAAATACGAAATTCGGTATTCCACCAGAACTGGTTATCGATTTCTTAGCCCTTAAGGGTGACAAAGTCGATAACATTCCTGGCGTACCTGGTGTGGGTGATAAAAGTGCACAAGCACTATTAAATGGTATTGGTGGCATCAGTGCTATCTATGACAACCTTGATAAAATTGCCGACCTCTCGTTTAGAGGGAGCAAGACCATGGCAACTAAAATGCAAGAGTATGAAGAACAAGCTCGCCTGTCATACACCCTTGCCACGATTGCCATTGATTTAGATTTACAATACAAAATAGATGAGCTTTGCCCTACATCACCAGATAACGAAACCTTACAGTCGATGTTCGCAGAGTACGAATTCAAGCGCTGGCATACAGAAATTAGCGCATTGATCGCAAGTGATAGTAATGAACCTTCAAAAGCAGAAAATGGAAAAAGTACGTCTGACGCTAGCGATTCTGAATCTAACGATACTGACGTAGCACAGCCAGAAAGTAATATCGATAAGTCAGGCTATGATGTGGTGCTTGATGAAGCTACATTTGAGGCTTGGATAGAAAAGCTAAAAGCAGCGCCGCTTATTGCTGTTGATACTGAAACGACCAGTGTTAACTACATGGAAGCTGAACTTGTTGGTGTTTCTTTTTGCATCGAACCCGGAGCTGCGGCTTACGTGCCTGTTGCTCATGATTATCCCGATGCACCCACGCAGTTATCACGAGATTACGTACTTTCGGCATTGAAGCCTATTTTAGAGTCTGAAACCATCATTAAAGTGGGCCAGCACATTAAATATGACAAGAATGTACTCGCCCATTATGACATAACGCTAAATGGCATCGGCTTTGACACTATGCTGGAAAGCTATGTGTTAAACAGTACCGCGCAGCGCCATGATATGGACTCGCTAGCCCTAGCCTATTTAGGTCATAAAACAATTCACTTTGAGGAAATTGCAGGTAAAGGTGCCAAACAGCTTACTTTTAATCAAATTGGATTAGAAGAAGCAGGTCCTTACGCCGCTGAAGATGCTGATATTACTATGCGCCTTCATCAAGCAATATGGGCAAAACTAGAAAACGAACCCAAGCTTAAAGCACTATTGGTAGATGTTGAGGTGCCGGTTGCTTGTGTTTTATCTCGTATGGAACAGCAAGGTGTATTAATTGAAAGCCAACGGTTACGCCAGCAGAGCCAAGATTTAGCTACGCGTATTGCTGAGCTAGAAAAAGAAGTGCATGAAGAAGCCGGCGAAGTATTTAATTTAGGGTCGCCAAAACAGCTTCAACACATTTTGTTTGAGAAAATGTCGTTACCGGTTATTAAGAAAACCCCCAAAGGCGCCCCTTCTACTTCTGAAGAAGTATTACAAGAACTCGCCCTTGAGTTCCCGTTACCTAAAAAGTTAATGGAGTATAGAGGGTTAACCAAGCTTAAAAATACGTATACTGACAAACTCCCTAAAATGATTAATCATCGTACGGGTCGTGTTCATACTTCTTACCATCAAGCTATTACGGCAACGGGCCGCTTGTCGTCAACAGATCCTAACCTTCAAAACATTCCTATTCGAAATGAAGAAGGTCGTAAGGTAAGACAAGCATTTGTTCCACGTGAAGGTTACAAGATTGTTGCTGCCGATTATTCTCAAATTGAACTTAGAATAATGGCCCATTTGTCGGGCGATGAAGGTCTTCTTGATGCATTTGCTCATGGCAGAGACATTCACAAAGCGACCGCGGCAGAAGTGTTTGGGGTAACCCTTGACGAAGTGACGACGGAACAACGTCGTAGTGCTAAAGCTATAAACTTTGGTTTGATCTATGGAATGAGTGCCTTTGGCCTTGCTAAACAACTTAATATTCCACGTCACGAAGCACAAAAATACATGGACTTGTATTTTGAACGCTACCCGGGCGTACTTGAGTACATGGACAGCACCAGAGAAGGCGCTAAAGAAAAAGGCTACGTGGAAACTGTGTTTGGTCGACGCTTGTACCTACCCGACATAAAAGCCAGTAATGGCGCACGTCGCAAAGGAGCAGAGCGCGCGGCAATCAACGCACCTATGCAAGGTACAGCTGCCGACATCATTAAAATGGCCATGATAAAGGTTGATGATTGGATCACCTCACTTGAAAGTGACGACGTGCTCATGATGATGCAGGTACACGATGAATTGGTATTTGAGATTAGAGAAGAACATCTAGAGGAACAAGTTAAAAATATCGTCAGCTTAATGGAGCAAGCTGCGGTATTAAATGTGCCGCTGGTGGTTGAAGCGGGCGTGGGCGATAACTGGGATGAAGCTCACTAAAAAGTAATTAGATTACAGAAAACAGTGAGCAATAGCTCAAAAATGGGCAAGTTTGGTAATTTTATTACACTCTTACTTGCCTTTTTTCACCATTATTGTACCCTAATGCGTGTAGGGTACAGAGGTGAGAAATCTGTTTTCAAACCTTTGCTTTAACCCCGACAGATTTGTCGGGGTTTTTTTATGTCTGCAATAAATTTTCCAAATACTCAGAAAGAAAAAGTCCATTAAAATCTTAAACTTAAAACAAAGAACGAATCTTTTAGTATTTTAAAATGAACTAACCGAAATATGCACACTCTATATATTCGGTTTTTATGTGTTTTCTCTCAGTATTTTGGCCCTGCTTTTTAGCGGGGCTTTCTTTTATCTGGCCCTTTGTTTAGCTCAGTCGTTCAAACTGTTTATTTTATTCTGCGTCAGGTTTTTCTACATCAAGTGCCAACCACTTATTCAACACTTTTTCGAATTCTGGCAATCCCTGACGATTTAAAGATGAGAAGGTATTTACCGTCACATCACCCATAAACGCCAGTGCAGCTTCCTGCGCCATAAGTAGCTGAGCCTTTCGCTTTCCTGATTTAAGCTTATCTGACTTAGTCAGTAAGGCTAATACAGGGATATTGGAATCTACTGCCCAGTGAATCAAATCTTGATCAAGATCTTTAAATGGGTGACGAATATCCATAAGCACCACTAAACCTTTAAGCGATTTACGCTTTTGAAGGTATTCACCTAATGCTTGTTGCCATTTATTTTTCATCGCAAGCGGTACTTGGGCAAATCCATAACCAGGCAAATCAACTAAACGACGATCTTCTTCAAGATTAAAAACATTGATGAGCTGTGTACGACCTGGTGTTTTACTGGTTCTTGCCAGGTTCTTTTGACGAGTGAGTGTATTCAACGCGCTCGACTTGCCCGCGTTTGAACGGCCAGCAAACGCTACCTCAATACCGCTATCATCTTTTAAATGGCGAATATCAGGTGCACTGGTAAAGAACTTTGCTTTGGTGTAATACGACATCTAGACTTACCTCAAATGCGTCATAACCCTAGAATTAAACTCTATTAATGATCTAAACCTGCTAAAAACCATAGTTTTATCATGGAATAGGTTTTTCTGACGCGTTAAATGTGTAAAATACGCATGATATCACGTATGTTACGCGAGCCGTTGGATCCATTTAAGAGATTTATTATGAAAAAACTGTGTTTGTTATTGTGTGTGTCTTTAGGTATTTCAGTTTCTGCGATGGCAGAAGGTGATGCTGAAGCCGGTAAAGCAAAATCTGCAGTATGTGCAGCATGTCATGGACCTGATGGTAACAGCATGATAGACATGAATCCCAAAATAGCAGGACAACACGAAAAGTATCTTGTTAAGCAATTAATGGAGTTCAAGCTTGCGTCACAGACAGGTGGCGAAGAAGGACGTAACAATGCCGTAATGAACGGTATGGCAGCCCCTCTTTCAGAACAAGATATGAAAGACTTAGCCGCTTACTTCTCTAGCCAAACACCTAAAGAAGGTGAAACGGCAGAGCAATACATTGAAGCTGGTCGCGCTTTATATCAAGGCGGTGATGAGTCTCGTGGCGTGACCGCATGTATAGCATGTCACGGTCCTAAAGGTAACGGAATGGGCTTAGCCGGCTTCCCTGATATCAGTGGCCAGCACGTAACCTATACTGCAGCACAATTAAAATCTTTCCGTGCAGGCGAGCGCCATAACGATATGAATGGCATGATGCGTGATATTGCGATGAAATTAACCGACGAAGATATCGAAATTTTATCTAATTATATCGCGGGCTTACACTAAGACTCTGAAAATATATGCGCATTTGTTAATTAATTGTTGCGTATAAAGTTGTATTTCATAATTATTCGTGTAGTCTATCGCAATAGTTTGTAGGTTTGTCTGAAACTCTACAGGCTAAATAACAAGAATAATAATAAAAATACAACACGGAAGATTGGATAAAGCGCCAAGAAGGCCAAGAACAAAATGAGCTCTGCTAAAACCAATAAAAAGGGGAGCCAAGCTGGGAAGCACAACTACACATAGAGGTGTAAATAACGGGAGAGGTGTCATCTGACACTCAAACAATGTAAGGTGATGGTGAAAGCCATCGCCTTTTTTCTTGCCTAAATTCACGTATTACCTAGCGTTTGTATTACGCATTATTCGGCAAACACGTACTTTTTCGTAGACCTTCAAGTTGTATTATCGCGAACAGACCCAACCGCATATTCACTTTCCGATGAATCATGCTTTATTGATGAAGAAGCTTTGAGCAATTCGCGCTATAATACGCCCTTTCAATCACTAAAAATTTGATACCTTTTATATATGGCAAGATCAAAAAAGTCTCGTAAAGTTGGACTCATTGGCGTCAGGAAAGATCCTGATCGTAAACCTGGGCAAAAACGTCTGGAGAGTACTCCTCGTCCAAAGAAGCATAAAGGTAAACCTGCTGGCAGCCGTCATAACGTTGAGCAAGGTGAGAACGGTACTTCTAAACGTCGTGAGAACCAAGACCCTCGTTTAGGCAGCAAGAAACCAATTCCTTTAGTCGTTAAGAAGACGACAATTACTACGCCGACTCAAAAGCAGAAATTCGCCACACCTAGCGAAGAGCTAGCGGCACTTGAAGCAGATCAGCGTTTAGCGTCATTGTTAGATAAGCTTGATGACGACAAGCAACTTACTAAAGAACAACAATCTTACGTTGATGAAAAAATGGCACGCCACCGCATTCTTTGTGATTTGCTTGGCATCGTTGAAGACGATGATGAGGATGACGACGAAATGGATCCATTAGATGATTTGGACGCTATAGATATTAACGACTTTAAGAAATAGTAAGGCGGGCTCTGTTTTATGCTGTGGACAGTGTTAGTTATTGTGGCGCTATTAGTTATAGTCGCACTTGGTTTTTATGCCGGCCGGTTGTTGTTCCAGCTTAAGCAACAAAACCAACGCCAGCAGAAAGTAAGAGACGAGCGTATAAAAACGATTAGCGAAAGTATTTACACTATCGCTAAGGCAATGGAGCAACAACAGTGCGACTTATCTGAAGGGGTTATTCGGATAGTTAATTTGTTGGGAGCATTACCTATTTTGTCTCCTCCAGATCATAAAGCTTCCTACCCTCATACTTATGCGTTATTCGTAGAAGTGAGCGGTTTTGCCGTGCTAGAAGATAGGCAGAAACTGTCTAAACAAGAAAAGCGTAAGCAAGACATAGCTAGAGAGCAGATTGAGTCAGATTATGAATCTAAAGTGTTAAGTGAAATGCCAGCAATAAAGACGTATTGTCAGTCGATTACCTAGCCGGTTGCTATAATTTCAATACCCCCTTTAAAGGCGCTTCGTATGAAGCGCTTTTTTATTGGGTTTTATGTAGGGTTATCGTCTTGCTAGTTGACAGGTTTCTTCGTAACAATGACAGCCTGTAACATGGTCATTCACTATGCCTACCGCTTGCATGAATGCATAACAAATGGTTTCCCCTACAAAGGAAAAGCCCTCTTTTTTCAGCGCTTTCGACATTGCTTTGGATTCAGCAGTAAAGGTAGGCGCTTCTTTAAAGTCTTTCCATTCATTGATAATAGTTTTACCGTCGGTAAACTGCCAAATAAAGTCGGAAAAACTTTGGCGTTTTTCGATGTTTAAATAGCCATGGGCATTCTTAATAATTGACGCGACTTTTAGCTTGTTGCGCACAATGCCAGGGTTTTGCAAGCATGCCGCTATTTCTTGCTCATCCATTTGAATTATTTTTGTAGGCTCAAAGTCATGGAAAGCAGCTTCATAATTTTCTTGTTTTTTTAAAATGGTTATCCACGACAATCCAGCCTGTTGACCGTCCAAACAAAGTTTAGCGAACAACTCTTTGCTATCTAAAACAGGTCGCCCCCACTGCTCATCGTGGTATTTTTGATATAGAAGGTCATCGCTCACCCAGCCACACCGATTCAATCCAGTTGATGTCATAATCTTAAATAGCCTCTTCAATCGACCTTTTAGTCATCTTTTAGCGGTTTTCATGGCGCTTTTTAACGCTTTACACCTACATACTATGCGTTACAAATTGTATACTATCCCACCTTTAAAGATACAGATAACCAATAAGCAGCGGATGTATGCAGAAATACGATATTAATACCTTTCAAGGTTTGATCCTTGCGCTTCAAGATTATTGGGCGCGTCAGGGGTGCGTAATCATTCAGCCCCTTGATATGGAAGTAGGTGCGGGTACCTTTCACCCAATGACATTTCTTCGCTCATTAGGCCCAGAGCCTATGAGCAGTGCCTATGTTCAAACTTGCCGTCGTCCTACTGATGGTCGTTACGGTGAAAACCCAAATCGCTTGCAACATTATTACCAGTTCCAAGTTATGTTGAAGCCTTCTCCTGACAATATTCAGGAATTGTATTTGGGTTCTTTGAAAGAATTAGGTTTCGATCCACTGGTGCATGACATTCGCTTTGTTGAAGACAACTGGGAGTCACCTACCCTTGGCGCTTGGGGCCTTGGTTGGGAAGTATGGCTTAATGGTATGGAAGTGACGCAGTTCACTTACTTCCAACAAGTTGGCGGTATTGAATGTAAGCCAGTTACGGGCGAAATTACTTACGGCCTAGAACGTTTAGCCATGTATGTACAAGGCGTAGATAGCATTTACGACTTAGTATGGGCTGATGGCCCTATGGGTAAAGTCACCTATGGCGACGTATTCCATCAAAATGAAGTAGAGCAATCTACCTATAACTTTGAATATGCCAACGTTGATGCCCTGTTCCGTACATTCGATGAATGTGAAGCAGCTAGCCAACTACTTATCGAGAAGAATTTACCACTACCTGCCTACGAGCAAGTCATGAAGGCATCTCATGCATTTAATATGCTAGATGCTCGCCATGCTATTTCAGTGACAGAACGTCAACGCTACATTTTACGTGTGCGTACTCTTGCAAAAGCATGTGCTGAAAGTTATTTCCAGAAGCGTGAAGCGCTTGGTTTCCCACTTTGTAATAAGGAGTCTTAAGGGTGCGAACAGAGAATTGTTTGATAGAGCTTGGAACAGAAGAGCTTCCACCTAAAGCGCTTAAGTCTCTTGGCGAAGCCTTTGCACAGCAATTTGAGGCAGCACTTAGCGCTGCTGAGCTTAGTTTTACCAGCGTAAGCTGGTTTGCAGCACCACGTCGCTTAGCTGTTTATGTTTCTGCGTTGGCTGAAAGCCAAGCTGATAAAACGGTAGAAAAACGCGGCCCTGCTGTAAGTGCCGCTTTTGATGCAGATGGCAACCCTACTAAAGCCGCTCAAGGTTGGGCCCGTGGTAATGGTATTAGTGTAGAAGATGCTGAACGCCTTGTTACCGACAAAGGTGAATGGCTGTTGCACAAAGCGCACGTGCCAGGCAAACAGATTGGCGAGTTACTAGCGTCTTTACTTAACCAGGCTATTGCTAAGCTTCCTATCCCTAAAGCGATGCGTTGGGGTAATTACACTACGCAATTTATTCGCCCAGTTCATACCCTTACGGCGCTGTATGGCAGTGAAGTAGTGAACTTAACCGCGTTAGGCTTAGCAAGCGGAAGGACTATTCAAGGTCATCGCTTCCATGGTGAAGCGCGTTTTGAGCTAGACCATGCTGACAACTACGCAAGTGCCTTGGAAGCGCATTACGTGGTAGCTGATTTTACCGCGCGTAAAGACAAGGTACGTGAGCAACTACAAACTGCTGCTGATGCGCTTTCGCTTACACCTGATTTTAACGAAGACCTGCTTGAAGAAATTGCTTCATTGGTTGAATGGCCGGTAGTGATGCAAGCAAGCTTTGAAGAAGGCTTCTTAGCGGTGCCTAAAGAAGCGCTTATTTACACCATGAAAGACGATCAGAAATATGTGCCATTGCTTGATAGCGAAGGTCAGCTTTCTAACACGTTCTTATTTGTCAGTAATATTGAAAGCCAAGATCCTATTCAGGTAATAAGCGGAAATGAAAAAGTTATTCGCCCTCGCCTAGCTGATGCTGAGTTCTTCTTTAACAGTGATAAAAAGACATCACTTGAAAGCAGACTTGCCAGCCTTGAGAGCGTGCTTTTCCAAAAGCAATTAGGAACACTTAAAGAAAAATCTGAACGTATTTCTGCGCTATCTGGTTTTATTGCGTCACAAATCGACGCGAATGAAGCCCTTGCGGCTCGTGCAGGTTTACTTGCTAAAACTGATTTGATGACCAACATGGTAATGGAATTCCCAGACGTACAAGGCGTTATGGGTAAATACTATGCGTTAAATGATGGTGAAGATGCGGCGGTTGCTGAAGCGCTTTACGAACAGTATATGCCTAGATTTGCCGGTGACGCTTTGCCTTCACCAGGCGTTAGTGCTGCATTAGCGCTTGCTGACAAGCTAGATACGCTGGTTGGAATTTTTGGTATAGGTCAATTACCGAAAGGTGACAAAGACCCGTTCGCGTTACGCCGTGCCGCTATTGGTGTGCTACGTATTATCACCGAGCTTTCACTGCCTCTAGACCTTGAAGTGCTTGTTGCTAAAGCGGGTGAAGTTTACGGAGATAAGCTTTCTAATCAAGACTTCCAAGCACAGGTTGTCGACTTTGTACTAGCAAGATTTGTCGCGGTGTTGCAAGACCAAGGTATCGCTATTGATGTTATTCAAGCGGTTTCAGCAAGACGCCCTACTCAGCCAAGCGATTATGTGGCCCGTGTAAACGCCGTAGCCGAGTTTAAACAACTTGAAGAAGCCCAAGCATTGGCAGCAGCTAATAAGCGTGTTGCGAACATTCTAGCTAAGCAAGGTGTTGATAGCAGCGTTAATGCATCTATCGATGAATCTTTGTTAAGTGAAGACGCTGAAAAGGCACTTTATAGCGCGCTAATTTCTGCTGAATCTGTGGTAACTTCCGCTGTTACTACTCAAGATTACACTAAGATACTTTCTACTATGGCTACACTACGAAGTGCCATTGATAGTTTCTTCGATGACGTAATGGTAATGGCAGAAGATGACGCGGTTAAACAAAACAGACTTGCGTTGTTATCGCTTTTAAGGCAACTTTTCCTTACTACCGCAGACATTTCCCTGTTGGCGAAGTCTTAAATTAGTTTGGTAAGTAAGCTATAGACTACAAACGCTCAACATCTGTTGGGCGTTTTTTATTGGAGTTAATGTGAATAGAACCCTTTTAGTCATTATTTTTTCGCTTTTTGTTTCTGCCTGTTCAAGCACTAGTGGGTTTTCTATCCCCGAGGTAGCCCAACCCGCGCCAAAAATACAGTTCGAAAATTTGTATCTTCGAGGCGTATTTAATTGGTGGGAAGCCACATCAGCCTATCAATTTAAAAAAGATAGTAACGGTTGGTATGTCAATGTAGAGCTTATCGCTGATGGACAACCCTATGACTTTCGTTTGTCTGATGCTATTTGGACACCGAGTCAAAGTTGTGGAGGTAATTACAAGGGTCAGCCGGTCATGGTAAGTACTAAGATATTTTTAGTCTGTAAACAAGGTTCTGAGAACCTACAATTTACCCCCTCTAATACCGGTATTTATCGTTTTCAGATTGCGCCTGCAGACGACAATGAAGTGAGTTTGGTGATAACTCGAACGCAGTAAGGTTTGGTTCCTAGCTGCTTATATGTCGCTTATACATAGCGCTACAAATTAGAAAAGAGTAGGTATCAAACCCTACTCTTTTTTTTGACCTAGCCTTTTTGCATTAGCGTATTATCTTTTTAATTAACGCTGATTAAGGCTCTCAATCGTCACTACGTTGCCTAATTGTCTTTGCTTAACCACATCTCCCGCCATGGCATCATTATCGAATTTTTAAAAGACATAGCGCGGCGTTATTTTGTCTTCATGACCATCATAACCCGATGCAATATCGTCCTCTTCTGTAAGGTATATTATTTTCCACCTCACACTCACTTTGCCCCACTCCATATACTTCAGGCGCGACTCTGTGAGTACTACAGAGGTTTTCTTGTGGCATTTTTTGGGGGGGGGTAGCAAGTCAATCGGCAGGTAATCTGTTGTAGGAGGATATCCTAAGGCCACAAGTCTAGGTGTAAGTGTAAATATTGCGTATGTTAGGTGGGGTTTAACAATAAAAAAGCCCGGATCCTTTCTAAAGAAGCCAGGCTTTTTCTTTATCTTTTCACACTAATCTAACGTGTGGAGTCATTGACCTCTTACACGTCTAAGTTTTCTACTCTCAACGCGTTAGCTTCAATGAAGTTTCTTCTTGGTTCTACTTGGTCACCCATTAGCGTAGTAAACAACTGGTCACACGCTATAGCATCTTCAATTTTAACTTGAAGCATTCTACGACCTTCAGGATCCATGGTGGTTTCCCAAAGCTGGCTTGGGTTCATCTCACCTAGCCCTTTATAGCGCTGAATGTACTGACCACGTTTAGCTTCACTCATTAACCAATCTAGTGCTTCTTTGAATGACTCTACAGGCATTTTACGATCACCACGTTGTATAAACGCATTTTCGCTCATCATGTCGTTAATCGCCAAATTAAGCTCTTTAAGACGCTGATATTCAGTAGACTCAATAAAGTCGTGACCAATTACGTATTCGTAATCGATACCATGCATACGCATGATAATGGTGATATAGAATTCGCTAAGTTCGATGTCTCTGCGTATTTCATAGCGGTATGTTGCGCCATCATTTTCACGTTCAGTAAGCTGTGCAACAAAGTGCTCAGCTACGTTTGCTAGTGTGCTTTCATCTTTTAAATCTTCTAGATTCAATGTAGGCGTATAAATCATTCTATAAAGAATAGAGGAAGGCATTAGACGCTTCATGCGCGTAATCATCTTCTCTGCAGATTGGTATAAGGTTACCAATTGCTCTAACGCTACACCACTAATACCTGGGTCATCATCACTCGTGTGCAGAGATGAACCATCAATAGCGATAGAGGTTAGGTATGCCGTTAACGCATCATCATCTTTCAGATACTGTTCTTGCTTACCTTTTTTCACTTTATAAAGCGGCGGCTGAGCAATATAAATATAACCACGCTCAATGATTTCTGGCATTTGACGGTAGAAGAATGTCAGTAGCAATGTACGAATGTGCGAGCCATCCACATCAGCATCCGTCATGATAATAATGCTGTGATAACGTAGTTTTTCTGGGTTATATTCGTCGCGTCCAATACCACAACCTAGTGCGGTGATCAGCGTGGCAACTTCTTGTGAAGAAAGCATTTTGTCAAAACGTGCTTTCTCAACGTTTAATATTTTCCCTTTAAGCGGAAGAATAGCTTGGTTCTTACGGTTTCGTCCCTGCTTGGCTGAGCCGCCAGCAGAGTCTCCTTCCACTATATATAGTTCGCTTAGTGCAGGGTCTTTTTCCTGACAATCTGCAAGCTTACCTGGCAAACCAGCTAAGTCTAACGCGCCCTTACGGCGAGTCATTTCACGTGCTTTACGTGCAGCGTCTCGAGCCCGTGCAGCATCGATAATTTTACCTGCAATAATTCTACTTTCGGCAGGGTTCTCAAGTAAGAACTCAGCAAGCTTTTCGTTCATTGCTGATTCAACTGCTGTTTTCACTTCTGATGAAACCAGCTTATCCTTAGTTTGAGAAGAGAATTTAGGATCAGGAACTTTCACTGATACAACAGCCGTTAAACCTTCACGCGCATCATCACCGCTCGTGTTAGTTTTGGCCTTTTTGTTCATACCCTCTTTTTCCATGTAGTTATTAAGCGTTCTTGTTAACGCTCCACGGAAACCAGCTAAGTGAGTACCACCGTCCCTTTGAGGAATGTTGTTGGTAAAGCAGTAGATATTTTCTTGGAAACCATCATTCCACTGCATAGATACTTCTACTGAAATACCATCTTCTTGTTCATGCGTAAAATGGAAAACCTTCTGGTGAACAGGTGTTTTCTTTTGATTCAAGTATTCAACGAAGGCTTTAATACCGCCTTCGTACATGAAGTGATCTTCTTTACCGTCTCGCTCGTCTTTCAATCGAATTGAAATACCAGAGTTAAGGAAAGATAACTCTCTTAAACGTTTAGCTAGAATATCGTAGTGGAATAATGTGTTGGTAAAGGTATCTGAGCTTGGCCAAAAGCGAACGCTAGTACCTGTTTTATCAGTTTCACCAATGACAGCCAAAGGCGCTTGAGGAACACCATGTTGATATTCTTGTTCGTGCGTCTTGCCTTCACGACGAATACGAAGCTTCAATTTACTCGATAACGCGTTTACTACTGAAACACCAACACCGTGTAGTCCGCCAGATACTTTATAAGAGTTATCATCGAACTTACCGCCAGCATGCAGAACTGTCATAATAACTTCAGCCGCAGACACGCCTTCTTCTTCGTGCACTGCAGTGGGAATTCCTCTACCGTCATCATATACAGAAACAGAGCCATCTGTGTGTATTTGCACAACGATTTCTGAACAGTGTCCAGCCAAAGCTTCATCTATCGAGTTATCAACAACCTCGAAAACCATGTGGTGAAGTCCTGTACCATCGTCCGTGTCACCGATATACATACCAGGACGCTTTCGTACGGCGTCTAATCCTTTAAGTACCTTGATACTGGACGAGTCGTAATTATTCTGTTCTGACATACTAGGTTTTACTCCTCTTTCACGCTTCCATGTTCCACGTGAAACATTTTCTTTTCGTTATATTTTTGTATGAATTCAAGCTGTGAAGATTCAATTGCAGTAACGAAAACCTGCGTATCCATATCCAACAGCCCGTCTATAAATAACTCACGTTTATCGGCGTCAAGTTCTGCGCCTACATCATCTAACAAGAAGATACTCTTTCTGTTAGTTAAAGTATTAAATAGTTCTGTTTGCGCCATTTGTAGCGCCGCAACAGCCATTCTAAGCTGCCCACGTGATAATAACTCTTGGGCATTAACCCCATTAATTTTTAGCCTAATATCAGCCTTGTGGGGGCCAGAAGTTGTATGACCTATTTTACCATCATACTCACGTTTTTTAACTAAGCTTTCTGCTAAAGACGCATCTTTTTCCCATCCTTTGTAGTAATTCAGGGAAACTTTGTATTCAGCAAGAAATGTTGTCGCGTATTTTTCAAAAATAGGCGTCAGTTTTGATATATAGTTTTCTCGTTTTATCGACAGTGCTTCTGCCCGCTCTAAAAAACATTGTTCCCAATACTGGTTTTGTGGTGCCGACAAATCAGATTGCTGTTTTAATAGTGCATTACGGTGCTTAAGAAATTTTGAAAACTGTACTGACAGCATTTGGAAATCATGTTCCACGTGAAACAATCCCCAATCACAAAATCGTCTACGTTCAGAAGGCGAACCTAAAATAAGGTCAGTACTTTGTGGTGTAAACAATTGAACAGGTACTAGACTGACTAAGTCAGAAAGTTTATTTGAATGCTCACCGTTAATACTACACGTAAATGTATCATTTCTTCTTCGCTGAAAGCCTACGTTTAAGGTTTCACTTTCTTCGTTTTTGCAGCTAGCAAATACACTAAATTCCTCTTCCCCCGTCTTAATAACTGATGTGTGTTTATTAGTACGAAAGGAGCGGCCAAAACCTAAATAGAAAATGGATTCAACCAGGGATGATTTTCCACTGCCATTTACACCGCGGATAATTGTTAACGCGGGAGAAGGTGAAAGGTTAGCAGATGAAATGTTACGGAAGTTCGTAAGCTGGACTTTGTCCAGTTTCATAAGAGGACTCGGTAAAAAGGACGGTAATAAGAGATAAACAGAAGCGATGGAAGAAAACGATTAATCGTAACCACCATCGCCGATAGATAATGAAATATATTAATAATTACAGACGCATTGGCATAATGACATAAAGTGCAGCATCGTCAGCAGCATCTTCAATCAATGCACTCGCATTAGAATCAGACAAACTAATTTTCACATCGTCAGACCCTAGCGAATTCAATACATCAATAAGATAAGCGACATTGAACCCAATTTCTAAATCGTCGCCTTGGTAGTTTACATCTACAATTTCTTCGGCTTCTTCTTGCTCTGGGTTATTAGCTGTAATTTTCAGTTCACCAGAAGAAAGATTTAAACGAACCCCACGAAACTTTTCATTAGATAAAATGGCTGCACGTGAAAACGCGTCTTTCAGTACCGCTTTACTGGCAATAATTTCTTTATCACCATCTTGAGGTAGTACACGACGATAATCAGGAAATCGACCATCTACAAGTTTAGAGGTGAAGATGAAGTCGTTTGAAAAAATACGTAAGTGGTTTGCGCCTATTTGTACTTTTAATGACTTATCGTCTTCAGTGATCAAACGAGATATTTCAAGCACACCTTTACGAGGAATAATAACTTGTCGGGCAGGAAGTGTTGTTTCATAGCTTAAACGACAAAGTGCTAGACGATGACCGTCTGTTGCCACAGTGCGAATAATATTTTCTTCCGTCTCTAACGACATACCGTTCAAATAATAGCGGACATCTTGCTGCGCCATTGAAAAGCTTGTTGAATCAATTAAGCGCTTCATATCACTACAGGTGATTTCAAACTCTACCTCACCTTCCCAATCTTCTAGATTTGGATAATCGTTGGCTGATAAAGTAGATAGAGTGTAACGACCACGCCCTGCTTTTATAAGCGCTTTGTTACCATCTATAGAAAAATGAATATCGGTACCTTCAGAAATACCTCGAATAATATCGAAGAGTTTCTTAGCAGGAACGGTGATTTCGCCTTCGGTGAACTCCCCTTCTAACTTAACGCTAGAAATGAGCTCGACCTCTAAATCTGTACCTGTTAGCCATAGTGCGTCTTCACTAACTTTAATGAGCACGTTGGAGAGAATAGGTAATGTGTGTCTACGCTCTACAGCCCCCGATACCAGCTGAAGGGGTTGTAAAAATTGTTCGCGGCTTATACTAAATTTCATTGCTGTGCTATCTCGCCTCTAAAGGTCATTTTTTAGGAAGACAAAGTCCGAATGAGGTTCTTATAGTCTTCTTTTATATCATGACTTTCTTCTCTAAGCTGCGTTATTTTTCTGCAGGCATGAAGTACCGTTGTATGGTCTCGTCCACCAAAGGCATTTCCTAACTCAGGCAAACTATGATTGGTTAGCTCTTTCGCTAATGCCATCGCCACTTGTCTGGGCCGTGCAACACTTCGACTTCTTCGCTTAGATAAAATGTCAGCAACTT
>OJAZ01000352.1_pt1 | contig 23119 bp, 22 predicted proteins | sample 1589851 | NCBI WGS metagenome assembly OJAZ01 (sample SAMN05416792, study PRJEB24817) | seawater metagenome | isolation source: Sea water | place: Canada:Atlantic | collected 2013-07 | reverse complement strand
ACACGTAAGGAGGCGGCGGCAGCGTCAGATGTGTATAAGAGACAGAAACATGACATCACCATTACTGGCAACATAAGCATGTTTTCGCTCAATTAAACGCTCAACTAACGCAATAATTTCATTCATATGACCGGTGACTGTCGGCGCAATATCGGGGCGCATAATGTTAAGATCATCAAAATCTTGATACATTTGCGCGGTCATGCGTAAAGTTAAATCTTCACAGCTTTCACCGTTTTCATTGGCACGTTTAATTATTTTATCGTCTACGTCAGTGATGTTACGCACGTGTGTTAAGTCGTAGTCTAAATATTTAAAATAACGGGCAATAATATCGAAGGCAACATAGGTTCTGGCGTGGCCAATATGACAGCGGTCATAAATTGTAATACCACAAACATATAAACCTACCTTGTTGGAAGTGATCGGCTTAAAAACTTCTTTTTTCCTGCTTAAGGTATTATAAATTTGCAACATAACGACTGTTTTTCCTATGTAATATCAATACTTGATTAAATTCTGTTACTCCCAGAGTGGGAATTATCGCAATTGTACCCCAAGTATTGCAATGAATCATTAGCTTGGCTGTATTTGCTGTAATATTTACCGATTAATTTTTGACGACATTTTGCCGAGAAATGTTTCTTTTATTGAGTTACAATTTGCCTAATTACATTTCCTTTAGATTTATGAGTAAAAAAAATGATCACATTTAAAACAACCTTAGGCGAAGTTAAAATTGAATTAGATTTTGATAACGCACCTGTTACAGCAAAAAACTTTCAACAATACGCTGAAGACGGCTTTTATAACGGCACGATTTTTCACCGCGTAATTAAAGGTTTTATGGCGCAAGGCGGTGGATTCGCATCAGGTATGGACGAAAAAACCAGCCGCGAATCAATTCAAAATGAAGCAAATAATGGTTTAGCCAATGCTCGTGGCACTTTAGCTATGGCGCGTACACAAGAACCACATTCAGCTTCAGCACAATTTTTTATCAATTTAGCCGATAACGATTTCCTTAATTTTAAAAGTGAAGATGTGCAAGGCTGGGGTTACTGTGTATTTGGTAAAGTTGTTGAAGGCATGGACATTGTCGATAAAATGACGCTAGTTGATACAGGTCGCATGGGATTTCACGACGATGTTCCAAAAGAAGAAATAATTATTGAAGAAACAATCGTAGCGTAATTCTTGATTACCGACGTAAATGATATGAGTGAAACCTCTCATTTGAATAATCAATCAGCATTAACCTATTTTATTGCTGATTTACATCTTGCGCAAAACAGGCCTGATATTACGGCCTGTTTTTTATCTTTCTTGAAAAACGAAGCACCAAAAGCACAAGTATTATATATTTTGGGCGACTTATTCGAGTACTGGATTGGCGACGATGATGACAGTCCCTTTATTTTGCAAATTTCTCAGGCGATTAAAGCTTTATCATTGCTCGATTGTAAAGTGTATTTTATACACGGCAATCGCGACTTTTTATTAGGCAAACGCTTTGCCAAGCAATCAGGTATGGAGTTACTACCTGAAGTGACGCTAATAGACTTATATGGCACACCTGTTGTTATTATGCATGGCGATACACTTTGTACACGTGATGTTGGTTATCAAGCTTTTCGTAAAAAATCACGTAGTTGGTGGTGGCAAGCGATGATAAAAAGTTTACCCTTATTTGTTCGACGAAAAATTGCCAATAATTATCGCGAGCAAAGTGCGACAGCGACAGCGATGAAGTCGCAAGACATTATGGATGTTACTGAAAGTGAGGTTATTCTTTGTTTGGAGCAATATCAAAGTCAAATCTTGATTCATGGTCATACTCACAGACCAGCGGTACATGATGTAAAGGCAAATAACCAACATGCTCAGCGAATTGTACTAGGAGACTGGTACGAGCAAGGAGCTTGGTTGAAGGTAACGCCAACCTCTATGGATTTAATGGACAAACCATTTGAAATAGAAAGTGATTAATACCCATTAAAATGAGTAACAAGTTGTGGTTATTCTTTTAGTCTAAAATCAGAGACTAAAAATGAAAAAGCAGTGGCTCAAAAATCCATCTACATTAGCAGTTATTGGAAAAAAGGCGTTACAGAAGATGGGCATAAGGCTTTTAAACAATGAGACGCTAAAAAAAGAGCGTTAATTATAAAAATTGATAATGGCGCTTCACAAATATAATACATAAAATAGTTTATATTTGTGAAGCGCCAATTAATTTTCAGATAACAGACTAGTGTCAATGACTACTTAAGCATCTGACTACTTAGGCATTTGACTACTTACCCAGTCATTTACTCTTCGCTCTAATATTGCCAATGGCATTGCTCCACCACCAAGCACGGTATCGTGGAAACTACGAATATCAAAACGTTCACCCAATGCTTGTTTGGCACTTTCACGTAATGCTAATATTTTTAACATACCAATTTTGTATGATGTTGCTTGCCCTGGCAAAACTAAATAGCGACGCACTTCAGATAGAATTGCTTCTTCAGCAATCGGGGTTTTTTCTTTGAAATAAGCAATGGCTTGTTCTTCGGTCCAACCCTTGGTATGCAGGCCAGTATCGACTACCAAGCGAACCGCACGCCACATTTCATTTACTAAGCGACCAAAATCTGAAAAGTCATCTTGATAAGCACCCATTTCTTTTGCTAATAATTCAGCATATAAACCCCAACCTTCGCTGTAAGCTGTAAAGTTTGCTTGCGTGCGAAATTTCGGGACTGACGTTAGCTCTTGTGCAATAGAAATTTGCATATGATGACCAGGATTACCCTCGTGATATGCAACACCTTCCATTTCATTTTTTGGCATCGCTGACATATCAGATAAGTGCGCGTAATAAACACCTGGGCGACTACCGTCAGGTGTGCCTGGATGATAATGCTGGGCGGCACCATCTTGCTCTCTGAACGCTTCAACCCGCTTCACGGTTAACCCTGCTTTAGGCAAAATACCAAAATATTCAGGTAGTTGTTCATTAATAAAATCTAAGTATTCTTCCGTATCTGTAATATAGCCTTGTCGGCCGCTATCTGTGTTTGGATAAAAAAATTGTTCATCTGTTTTAATAAAATTAAAAAATGCGACTAAATCACCTTCAAAACCCACACGGTCTTTAATCTCGATCATTTCTTCTGTGATACGCGCTACCTCTGCAACACCAATGTTGTGTATTTCATTAGCAGACAATGACGTTGTTGTAGAAGCACTTAGCATATAATCGTAAAAAGCTTGACCATTTTTCTGTGTGGAGACACCTGTAGGGTTGCTAACGGTATTAACAATATCACTTTCAAACCAAGTAATTAACGCTTGATAACTCGGTAGGAAGCTTTGCAGTAGCTGCGCTTTGGCATCACTTTTTAATGATAATGCTTGTGCTGCAGTAATTTTTTCAGCATCAATTAAAGTGGTGACCTTTCGTTGTATATCCATCCAAAGTGGTGAATCTACATCCCCTTCAGCTTGAGAGAATGGAACTCCTGTAATCAGGTTGTTTGACTGTTCAATAACACCTTCGTAAGCAAACTTGGGGGGTCTAGTACCTGCGACGGAATTTTCTTGCGCCCGAACCAGTAATTGATCAATAGCAGTACTAATACCTTTAATTCGCTTGATATAAGCCTGCATGTCACTTAGATCGTCAACTTGATGGAAGTTTATTAAAAACTCTGCAGCAAATGATTGAATACCGTTAAATTGGGTAAATACATAGCCGTTTTTATTAAATTGTTGCCCGGCTTTAGCTTGTTCATATTGATAAATCCAAATGTCGTATGAAATTTTAGCTTCAGCGGTAAGTTTTTCATAATCAAAGTTGGAAGTTAACTCTGCAACAGTCGCTGCTTGCCAAGCTAACTGTTTTTTCTCAAACGCCACTGACATATCATTAATTTGGTCGTTTTTTTCTTTACGTCCTAAAAATGTCAACAGGATAGGGTTACTTTGCAGTTGCTCTTCATATTTAGTGGCAAACCATTGATTTAACCTTTCAGACTCACTTATATTATTTTGTGTTACACCTTGAGCAGCGGCAACCGCTGTTGGCTCTTGAGAGGTGTTTTGTGAAGGACTATTGGGCTGGCATGCAGATAAACATGCTACAGCACCCACCAATGCAATCAGAGTACGCATTTATTACTTTCCTTATATATTAATTGATAGCACTTTAAGAGCGCCTATTTTCATATTACCGAGTTATGATGATAAATAAAAATTTTATCCTACTATATGCATACATATTTAGGTGTTTGTTCTACTTAGCATTATTTCCGCATGGGCAATATCTAATTATATACAGTTAAGGTGTTGGTAAGCCACGTTGAAATTTAAAATCGGAATCTTAGGCATTGATTAATTCAACTTATTTTTCACCAAAAACTTCACCCGCTCTGTGATGTGTTTACTAGCTAATTTTTCAGTAAGAGAAGTATTATTAATAATGACTTAAATTTTAGTCTGTGGAGGTTATCCTCAACTTAGATTAAACCTAAACTAGGTTGAGGATTATTTTGCAGAATACTAATGCTTAACTTAATTTTTTAGCGAGTACATTATCTAAAGCCAACTTACCTGAACCCGACAACGCTAATGAAATACTTGCTGCTAACAAGGCTAAGCCAAACTCATAGCCGTTGTTCGCCATAAATAAACCATTGGCAAAATGTACTGAGAAAATAGCCACGATCATAGTGAATGAAAGCGCAATAGCAGCTGGGCGTGTTAATAAACCTAACAGAATAAATAAACCACCAAAAAACTCTGCACTACCCGCTAATAACGCCATAATAAAGCCAGGCGCCAAACCAATTGACTCCATCCAACCGCCCGTACCTTCAAGACCGTAGCCACCAAACCAGCCAAAGAGTTTTTGTGCGCCATGGGCCATAAAAATAATCCCAATAGGCAGACGAAGTGCTAATGCCGAGAAACCTGCATTTGAATGGGTTAACTTTGCTAATAATATTTTCATTTTAATATCCTGAACCTTGTTAATAATATTAAATATTATTAAATTTGTTATACGGCTTTATTAGAGACTGAAGTTCTTTATCTCTGCTTGTGCTGCTGCGTACCTTTCTTCGTTACCTGGCATATTCAAACCTTCAGCGTAAATAAAAGTAATGTCATCAAGGCCGAGAAAATTAAAGAAACTCGTTAAATATTGCGTTTGTGAATCACTTACCGTGCCAGCATGTATACCACCTCGCGCCGCCACTATGACTACTTTTTTATTTTTTAATAATCCAACGGGACCATTTTCCGTATAACGAAATGTCACGCCTGCTCGAGCGACTCGGTCTACCCAAGCTTTAAACGTTGACGGCACGCCATAGTTATACATAGGCATAGCAATGACTAAGGTATCGCTAGTTGTTAACTCTTCAATTAAGCTATCAGAAATATGCGTAAGTTTGACCTGCGCGCTATTACGCTCATTTGCTGGAGTCATCCAAGCGGCCATTTCTATTTGAGTTAAATGTTCAAGCCCCTGCTCTGCTAGATCTCGTTCAACAACCTTGACCTCTGAATTTACTGATAAATTAGCGACTAACTCTTGCGCTAATATAGTTGAATTACCTTGCTCACCATTTAATGACGATTTAATAAATAAAATATTATTCATAGCTAACCTCTTATCTTGTGTAAATTTTAACTTGGTCTAGTTTTTACAGTAAAAACTAGCGCTTAAATTCGATGAGTACAGTATTCACTAAAAATGAGGAGAACAAAATTACTAATTTAAGCACAATTCATTCTATTAAATAGAATGTTGGTAACGTTCATCTTTTCAATGATGCTAAGTAACAATTCCCTTTAGAAGAATGTTTTATTAACTTTTAACTAATATTGTTACCTTAAGAGGAATGTTAGATTTATTTACAGATAATATATGAGAACGAGTGACGTTAAGCGGTAGCCATCGTCAGCAGTTCAATCATTCATCATTTACTAAAAGTGAGTTCAACATGGCAAAAGTACTAACAGCAATCGAACACGACCTCGGTGGTTTGCAAGTAAAACGCGTTTTACCTCATCAAGAAAAACGTATGGTAGGCCCATTTATTTTCTTTGACCAAATGGGCCCTAATGATTTCCCAGCAGGTAAAGGGATTAATGTTAGACCGCATCCACATATTGGACTATCAACCTTAACGTACTTATTTACCGGGAATATTTTACATCGCGATTCACTGGGTAATAATCTTGAAATAAGTCCCGGTGATGTTAATTGGATGACCGCAGGTAAAGGCATCACACACTCAGAGCGTGAGTCTTTTGAAGTAAGAGCCAACCCACATGCTATTAGCGGCTTACAATGCTGGATAGCATTACCAGAAGATAAAGTTGAAATTGAACCGGCTTTTATTCACGTTAAAAAACAAGACTTACCACACTCGACTTATAAAGATGTCATGATGAGGCTTATTGTAGGTGATGCATACGGGTTAAGTTCACCAGTAAAATGTTATTCACCCATGTTTTATATTGATGTAGTGGCTGGTGAAGAGAGTACTATGACTAAACCGCACCCAACACACGAAACCGCAATATTCGTCATCAGTGGAAAAATTGAAATAAATGGTCAAGCGTATGCCGCAAGTGAGTTTGTTTTATTAGGTGAAAATGATCATGATATTACCATGGTCGAAGGCGGACGATTTATCATGCTTGGTGGTGAAAAGTTTCAAAAAGTTCCTTACTTACATTGGAATTTTGTCGCTTATACTAAAGAAAGAATGGAACAAGCCAAAGGCGATTGGAAAAACGGTAAATTTCCCACCATTCCTGGTGATGATAAAGAGTTTATTCCTTTATAAAGCATGTATCACTAGACTTGTTAGCATTAGTCCTGCTTACAAGTAAAATGTCATGATATTATGTACCACTGCGGTGAAGTGTAAAATAAAGCCTATAAGTGGGTAAAGTAAAATGAATATTTTATGCTCATTCAGTTAATACCATGCCATATAAAGCAGTAACCACTTTCTTATATGGCATGGTATTACATCGTCACAAAAACACATATATGCAGTTGTTTATTAGAATAATAAAAAAGAGAAACCTATGTTAGAAATGGCAGTCATCTATTTAGCCGCAGCCATCGTAGCGGTGCCCATTGCTAAGCGTTTAGGCCTAGGCTCTGTGCTTGGTTACCTCATTGCCGGCATTATCATTGGTCCCTTTGCTTTTGGGCTTGTTGGCGACCAAACCGATGTCATGCATTTTGCCGAGTTTGGTGTAGTCATGATGCTGTTTTTAGTGGGTTTAGAGCTACAGCCGTCAAGACTATGGAAGTTAAGACATTCCATAATGGGCTTAGGCGGGTTACAAGTTTTACTCACTACAGCGCTATTTTTTGCTGTGTGTTATTTTATCTTAAATTTGCGCTGGGAAGCATCACTAGCCATAGGACTTATGCTAGCGTTGTCATCAACCGCTATTGTTTTGCAAACGTTGACTGAGAAAGGTTGGATCAAACAAGAAGCCGGTCAAAACGCCTTCTCTGTGCTGTTATTTCAAGATATTGCCGTTATTCCAATTTTAGCACTATTGCCATTACTTGCCTTTAGCGAAATAACCAATGTTGCCACAAGTCATGGTAATTTAATTGAACACCTTCCTGTGTTCGCACAAGTATTAATATCACTGGCGACTATTGCCGCGATAATATTTTCTGGCAAATACATCGCGACACCACTCTTTCGATATATCGCGGAAACACGTTTGCGTGAGTTATTTACCCTTTTCGCTTTGTTTTTAGTCATTGTTATTGCGGTCATCATGCAAAAAATTGGTTTATCTCCGGCTTTAGGGACATTTTTAGCGGGTGTGGTATTAGCAGAAAGCGAATTTAGACATGAGTTAGAAGTCGATATTGAACCCTTTAAAGGTTTATTGCTTGGGCTATTTTTTATTACGGTTGGTGCATCTATAGATTTCCCGCTATTAATCGAACAATTTAGCAATGTGATGATATTTGTTATCGGGCTCATTGTGATTAAGGCTTTCGTGTTATATGTTCTTGCTTACGCTTTTAACATTAAAAGCAAACAAAAGTTACTGTTTACCTTAGCGTTAGCGCAAGGGGGCGAATTTGCCTTTGTCTTGTTATCACTAACCAGCACATTACAAATTCTCAGTGTAGAGCAAACCAAGTTAACTACTCTAGTTGTCGCCATATCAATGCTAATGGCTCCTTTGCTGTTGATGTTTTATGAAAAAATAATTAACCGTGAAGATAACGCACAAAAAACCTTTGATAGCCCAGAGGAAATAGAAGCCACTAAGAATGTCATCATTGCTGGCTATGGCCGTTTTGGTCAAGTTATTGGTCGCTTATTAGCGGCGCAAGGTTACCACTTATCGATTCTTGACCATAGCCCAAGCCAAATTGAGCTGCTAAGACGCTTTGGTAATAAGGTGTTTTATGGCGACGCTGCCCGTATAGACTTGCTAACCGCTTCTGGTGCTAGCGAAGCACAATTACTAGTTATCGCCATTGATGACCCCGACAAAGTGCTAGAAATAGCCACTATGGCGCAAAAGCACTACCCTCATTTAAAAATTGCCGCACGTGCAATTGATCGCCGTCATGCTTATCAATTAATGAAGTTAGGTATTAGTACCTTCAAGCGTGAAACTTTCGACTCAGCACTAAACTTAGGCGTAGAAGTACTTACCCTGTTAGGCAATAAGCCTGCCGATGCCAAACGAGCAGGTGAAATATTTGCCAAACATGATCACGAATCTTTAACCGCACTAGCTCACTTATGGGGTGATGACCACAGCTATGGCATTGCTGTTAAACAACGTACTGAAGATTTAAAACAAGTATTGATCAACGATAGAAATGAGCAAGATAAATTAAATACTTGTCGAGAAAGTGACGGTACGCCTTGTGATGACATTGTAGAAAGTAATGAGGCAAGTGTTGAAGAAAGTAATGCAACAACGTCGGAAAAACTCAATAATGCGAGCAAATAAATGCTAAGAATATCTTTAGAGCAATGGCGTATGTTTCATGCTGTAGTTGAGTTTGGTGGTTTTAATCAAGCGTCTCAAGGTGTACATAAAAGCCAATCAAGTATTCATAATGCTGTCAGTAAAATAGAAGACTCGCTAGGAGTAAAACTATTTAAAATTGAAGGACGTAAAACGGTATTAACTGAAGCCGGTCAGTTAATGCTTCAACGGGCAAATTACTTACTTGAAGAAGCGAGAAAAATTGAAGCTATTGGCCAAACATTAAGTCAAGGTATCGAAACTAAGTTAAAGATTGCCGTTGATGAAATATTCCCACGCACGTTGTTATATCAAGTACTGGAGAAAGTTTCCGTGCAATTTCCTTTACTGCAAATTGAATTAATTGAAACCATACTCAGCGGTGCTAGTGAGTTACTTGAACATAATGACGTTGAAATTGCTATATCCCCCATTTCACTTGGTGCTGGCTTTAGTGAAAGCTTGTGTTACATCACCTTTAACGCTGTGGCTAGTCCAACTCACCCTTTACATAAACTTAAACGCAAACTCAACTTAGAAGACCTTAAGTCTTATCGACAAATAGTCGTGCGAGATTCTGCGCAGTTAAATAAAGACAAAAAAGCCAGTGAAGGCTGGCTAGAAGCAAATCAACGCTGGACGGTCAGTCATTTACAAAGCTCAATAGACATGATTTGTCAGGGTTTAGGTTTTGCTTGGTTACCGGTGAGCTTAATTGAACAACAACTCAAAAATAAGCAACTAATCCCCTTAAAGTTAAATGAAAATAGACAGCGCTCTACTCAACTTTACCTTACCTATAAAGATGGCGATTGCCTTGGTCCTGCGGCTAGAAGTTTTATAGCAGAGCTAAGAGCACAATGTATGAACTTGCAAAACACTTAACAATAAAAGCTTTACAATAGTTCTTAAAATACGAATGACATGTGCTATTAATGCTAATTTTAAGCTATCAATAAGAACGGTATGATCACTTCAAGAAAAACAATTGAAGGAGTTTATCCATGAAATATATTAGAAAGTCAGCAGATCGAGGCAAAGCAAATTTTGGTTGGTTAGATAGCAAGCATAGTTTTTCGTTTGGCAATTACTACGACAAAAAACATATGGGCGTTTCGGTATTACGGGTAATCAACGATGATATGGTTATGCCAGGTAAAGGCTTTGGTGAACATGGCCACCGCGATATGGAAATTATTTCCTATGTTATCGAAGGCGCGCTACAACACGAAGATAATACCGGAAACAGCTATAAAGTGCCCGCCGGTGACGTGCAGCGTATGAGTGCTGGCCGTGGTGTATTACACTCTGAGTTTAATGCTTCAAAGAAAGATAAAGTAAAGTTTTTGCAAATTTGGCTACAGCCTAATGTAACAGGCATTAAACCCAGTTATGAGCAAAAAACTATTCGCCAACAATGTAAATTAACCACATTAGTTAACCCTCAAGGTGCTAACGGCGCTTTGTCAATCAACCAAGATGCAAGCATGTCGCGTTTAGTGTTGAAAAAAGGCGAAGACATTACCTTAAACACTGAGCAGCGTATCGGGTATTTGCATATCATTAAAGGCCATTTAAACGCTGACGGCGAACAATTTTCAGCGGGTGATGGCTTTGCTGTTGAACCTGAGCAGGCACTAGAAGTAAAAGCTGACTCCAGCATTGAAGCGCTATGGTTTGATTTACCGATGACTTAAATCAGTACAGAGTCAGGTAGAGCTAGCGTCTTAGCATGCAATAAAGGCAGAGGTATCATTAAATATGGACATGGATATATCCGCAGTATTACTTATTGCTGCTGTAGTTTTACTTATCGGTATTTCCAAATCAGCTTTTGCAGGGGCACTCGGCGTGTTTTCGGTGCCCATTTTAATGTTTAAGTTTAGCGCTATTGAAGCAATAACCTTGATGTTACCTTTGCTGATTATCGCAGATATGATGAGTGTAAAAAGTTTTTGGAAAAAGTGGGATACAGCTTTACTGGCCAAACTAATACCCGGTGCTATTGTGGGTGTTGTGATAGCAAATTTACTGATAGATATTGTCAATGCAGAGCACCTGCGTAATTTTATTGCCTTTATTTGCATTACCTTTGCCATTAAAAACATCGGCTTTAAAACATTACAACTGAGCTTGGTTAATAATCGCTTTGGCGCATATGTTATGTCAGCAATGTCAGGCATTACGAGTACTTTAGTTCACGCTGGCGGCCCGCCTTTAATCATTTACTTTACCGCCATCGGTTTAGCGCAATCAAAATTTGTTGCAACAGCCGCCGCCTTCTTTGCCATCATGAATATCATTAAATTAATTGGCGTTGTATCTTTAGGATTATTAACTTTTGATGTGGTACTTATAGCTCTCGCATTTGTACCTTTAGCTGTGTTCGGAAATTGGCTTGGCGTTAAAATTAATCAACACCTAGATAAACAACGCTTTCTAAAAGTAATGAATTACCTTTTGTTATTACTAGGTATTTGGTTATTCTTTACAAAATAGTGATCATTAATCGCGAAATTAACCAATTTTTTAAATAATTGTTAATAAAACATAATCATTTTTGATTATAAAAAATTATTGTTTTATCGGTGAACCACTGTGAAATTTAAAGTCTGTATCTGGCGTTGAAATCAAATCTGCTTCAACCTTACCAAAATGAGCAATACGATCACTAATATCTTTACCTGCAATTTGCTCTGCTAAGGCTAAGTAGTCTTGATAATGTCGAGCTTCTGATCTTAATAACGAGGTGTAAAATTTATTTAAATCATCATCTAAATGAGGCGCTAGCTTTGCAAAGCGTTCGCATGATCTAGCTTCAATATACGCACCACAAATTAGCTTATCAATTAAGGTATCTGGCTCATGTGTTGTAACATGCGTCATCATACCTTTTGCGTAACGGCCAGCTGATGTGTTTTCAAAGGCAATATTACGGCCCTCCATTATTTCTAACACTTGATAAAAGTGATGCAACTCTTCTTTGATTAACAACACCATTTTATCAATCAAATCTTGGCCATACTCAGAGTTACTTTTAGGGAAAACTGATTTTGATAAGGCGTCTTGGTTAGCTAAAGATTGTAAATCCCCTTCTTGACGATATAAGTAACCTTCATAAGGCTTAAACCAATCAGCTAATATTTGTCCGCTTTTCTTATCAACAGCATATTTACGCATAAGGTGCATTGCTGTCTGCCCTGCCTTTAATTCACAAGCAAGGTGGTCCCTTAATATAATGGCTAAATTCTCTGGTTTTTTAGCTTCATCAATCCAAGCATTAGGCGTTTCACATTTAAGAAAACTTAAGATTGGTGCTAATAATTTTTGGGAAGGCAATTTTTAAAACTCGGTATTTATCTAGAACATTGTAATGATTTTAACATGAATTTTTTTAAATAGGCTAGCTGTCTGGCTATTAAAGAGTATTCCCCATTAGGCTTAGCCTTAAAATAAAGTGTTAAACCCTAAAGGCTATTTTTTTATCGCTTATAGAACAATTTACGCTAAAAATTAGTGTCTAAAATCAGAATCTAAAAACTTACAATGTACAGATAAACATTCAGTTCATAAAGAAGATATTCAAAGTAAAGTACAGATAAGTGTTTGTCAGCTTCAGCTTCTTCAAGCAAAATAGTAGTGTCGCTACTTTTATAAAATTATTGATCGGCATAAGTTATTTAGACACACCATAAAGAACGTTATTAATAACTTTTTTACTTTAAAAGCCCAGTACTTGAGTTACCAATAAACCATGGTGTAATAGTTTTGATACTAAATTAACCGAGAGCTATCGGCTATTTAGGTATAACGAACTCAATTAAATGAATAAAGTTATGCTATTTGTTATGATAATAGCAATTCAATTATATTAAATTGCCTTATAATTATTTTTGACCAAAATACAGTGAACTAATGATGAAAAAAACGGAAGCAAAATCACTAACAGACAAACACAAAGACTTAACCCATAGTGAGCATCAAACCGTACTTTCACATGTACAACGTGAAGTAGATGAATGGTACTTAAATACCATCATGTTAAAAGGTATTGATGTGCCCTTTAAATATCGTAGAAAAAAGCTGTATAAATCGTTACAAAATCAGCTGGTCAATATTACCTATTATCCAGCGACTGAAACGGTTGCAGGTTTTGAACTTGAAGTCATGAAAATTGTTCGAATTAAAGTCTGTTAAATCAGTTTTTCGCCCGAAAAATTGGACAATTAGACTGGTAGATGGCTAAAAAACATCTTTTTACGTTGAAATATCAAACAAGTCTTGACGAATCCCTCGCCATCTTACATAAATAACATATCAACAATAAAAATAAGAAAGTTGATTAGAATGTAAGGTCGCAGAATTTTACTTATATCTGCATTATTTTTGGGGACAGAGAGAGGTATTTAACATGATCTTAAATCATATCTGGGGGCTTTATACTGCACCTAAAAAAGAATGGCAAACAATTGAGAAGCGTCACGAGAGTTTAATGTATTCGATGGTGCATATACTCACCATTGCATTAATTCCAGCTATTTGTGGTTATTATGCTGCAGCGCATATTGGTTGGTCTATCGGTGCTGGAGATCCAATTAAACTGACAGAGTCAAACGCTCTATTTATGTCAGTAGCAATGTACTTTGGTTTAATTCTAGGTGTTTTTTCTTTAGCCATTTTAATTCAGTGGATGGCAAAAACTTTTGATTCAAAACCTGACTTCACCCAATCGTTAGAATTAGCAGCATACACAGCTACCCCATTATTAATGGCAGGGTTAACCGCATTATTTCCTGTTTTATGGTTTGTTGTACTCGCTGGGTTAGCGGCATTATGTTATTCAGTTTACCTACTTTATTCAGGTGTACCGATTATGATGAATATACCTGAAGAAAAAGGCTTTATTTATTCAAGCTCAGTAGTTACTTGTGGTTTGGTACTTATTGTAGCCTTAATGGCCGCCAGTGCTATTGTATTTAACTCTGGTTTAGGTGTTGAATACGTCAGCTGATTTGATAACAGTCATAAAAAAAACCGCTTAATAGCGGTTTTTTTTATGACTTAAATTTGGTATTCAATATTATCAGTTAATAAATACCTAAATCCCCATCATGCTTTATTCAGCACCTTCATTATACATATCAATAATTGAGTCAGCATTTTTGTCTGAAGCTTCTTTAGTTTCATTGTTTCGCATCGCATCTAATCTATCTAAATAGCTTTGGTCGATGTCTTTTGTCACATATTCGCCGTTAAAAACTGAGGTTTCAAACTCTGTAATATCTGGGTTAGCCGTTGATACAGCTGACACTAAATCTTCTAAGGTTTGGAATATTAACTTATCAGCACCGATAATTTCGCAAATATCGTCAAGGTCACGACCATGTGCAATCAATTCATTTGCACTTGGCATATCAATACCATAAACATTAGGGAAGCGTATTTCAGGCGCTGCAGATGCAAAGTATACTTTTTTAGCGCCGGCTGCCCTTGCCATTTCAATGATTTGACCTGACGTAGTGCCACGAACAATAGAGTCATCTACGAGTAAAACATTTTTACCCACAAATTCTGCACCGATAGCGTTCAGTTTACGACGTACTGATTTTTTACGCTGCTCTTGTCCTGGCATAATAAACGTGCGGCCAATGTAGCGATTTTTAACAAAACCCTGACGATATGGAATATTCAGATGACGAGCAATTTCTAGCGCTGTATCACAAGAAGTTTCAGGGATAGGGATCACAACATCTATATCGATGTCATCCCATTCTTTAGCAATTTTATCGCCAAGTTTTTTACCCATATCAACACGAGATCCGTAAACAGAAATTTTATCAATTGAAGAGTCAGGGCGAGCGAAGTAAACATATTCAAAAATACAAGGGTGAAAAGAAGGGTTTTCAGCACATTGTTGGCTATGAATTTGGCCTGATTCTGTGAAGAAAATAGCTTCACCAGGCGCAACATCACGAACAAATTCGAACTCGTTAGCATCAAGCGCAACCGATTCAGATGCAACCATATACTCAACACCTGATGTAGTTTCGCGCTTACCAAATACTAGTGGACGAATACCGTTAGGGTCACGAAATGCCACCATGCCATAACCAATAATTAAGGCAACCGTTGCATAGGCGCCACGTACACGCTTATGAACATTACTTATTGCGGTAAAAATATCACTAGGGTCTAATTTATGCTGTTCTGAATTTTGTAATTCATGACCTAAAATATTAAGTAATAGTTCAGAGTCAGATGTAGTATTAACATGACGTCTAGCTTCACTGTTAAGCCATAATTTAAGCTCTTCAGCGTTCGTCAAATTACCGTTATGCGCTAATGAAATACCAAAAGGTGAGTTAGCATAAAAAGGCTGCGCTTCTGAAGAGCTAGACGTACCAGCCGTTGGGTAGCGAATATGCCCAATACCCATATTACCTTGAAGGCGCAACATATGACGAGTATGAAAAACATCTTTAACTAAACCATTACCTTTGCGTAATCTAAAGGTGTTTTCGTGAATAGTCACGATACCCGCAGCGTCTTGTCCACGATGCTGTAAAACCGTTAAACCATCATACAATGCTTGACCAACGGGGGATTTACCAACAATACCAACAATACCACACATGCACTTATTCTCCGACGAACTAGGTTTAAATACTAAGCTAAAAAACTTGACGATTGTTTGAGATATTCAAAAAACCATTCAACTATTAATGTAAATTCAGGAACCAATTGAGAGTTTTGCCACCAAGTTGCAGAGGACGCTGGTGTAAATGCGTCCATAAAAAATAAAACTGCGGCAATAATCAGTACGCCTCTTAGCGCACCAAAAACGATACCTAATACTCTGTCTGTGCCAGACAAACCAGTTTTACTAACCAGTTGTCCAATAACGTAATTAACCAATGCGCCTAAGATTAGCGTGGAGATAAATAAAATAGCAATCGAGGCAGCATTACGCAGCAGTTGATCGGAAATATTGGTGAGTAGGGTCGACAAATTAAGATAGAAGGTACTTGCGACAAAGAAAGCACTGATCCAGACAATTAAAGACACAGCTTCTTTGACAAAGCCACGCACTAAACTTATTAAAGCTGAAATGCCAATAACAGCCAAAATGGCATAATCTATCCAAACCATAAATCGAATATTCTCATTGATTAGAGGCGCGCATTCTACCAGAAGCCGCCTAGGATTTGCTAATAATTTTATTATTTAGCGGGATAGAATCGAGCAACTTTACCTTGTACATTTGTTAGCTTTTTCAATGCTGGTAGTTTTTCTTCTAGCGATGATTTTATTAATTCAGGTCCAATAAAAACTTTGGTCAACTTTCCTGACTTAGTCTTAATAGGTTTAGTAAAGGCGGTGTAGCCTTCTTTTTGTAACTTGCTGACCAATTCATCAACATTATTTTGGTGACGAAAACTGCCTAATTGAATAACCCATGCTTGCTCTGTTACGGCTTTACTTGGTGATTTTTTTACCACTTTATCAATCGTATTTATTGCTGGTAGAGTAGCTTTATCCGAAGAAAAAGGGGCTTCTTTAGCTAGCGTGGTTACCGTAACATCTTTTTCTTTAAGCGCATTCGCTGAATCTATAACACTTTGATCGTCGAGCGCTAACTCATCAGTAAAATTTTCTGTGGGTAAATTAGCGAGTTTGTGCTCAGGAAAGCTGGTGTTTTCTTGAGTTAAATTAACTTGCGGAGCATCTGGAATCGCTTCAAAGTTATCTTGGTATGTTTTTTTGTCGCCATCAAGTACATCAGGTAAAAATATAATAGCGATAGCCGCAACAATAATAGTACCAACTAAACGATTTTGAAATGGTGTAGACAAATTAAACTCCAATCATAGTTAAACTAACAAACGTCTTATTTCAGCAACCGTAAAGAAAGATCCAAAAACCAGAATAAGATCAGTTGCTTTTGCATTATGTTTTGCCATTTTAAATGCCTGAGAGACATTGTCAAAGCAATTCACCTTTGTCGTGTCTATTTGTGTAGATTCTAAGATACTTTTTGCTGCACGCCCCCTTGGAGCGTCAAGCGTACCAATATACCAATGCGAAACTAAAGGTAAAAGTGGCGCGACAGTATTTGTTGTATCTTTATCAGCAAGCATTCCTAAAACCGCATGTACCTTTGGATAATTCAACTGTTGTAATTGTGAGGCTAGGTATCTTGCAGCTTGTGGGTTATGCCCAACATCTAAAATAACATCGCAACCATCACTAAACTTCTCCATTCTGCCAGCAACAATAGTTTCATCAATCACTGTATTTATAAATGTGCTGTCTAGTGTTAACGCAAGCTTATCAGACAATACACTAAGCACCATTATTGCTGTGCAAACATTGTCTTGTGGTATTTTACAATCAGAAAGCCCTGAAAATTTATGCCTATCACTTTGCCACTGCCAATCATTGTTATTAGATTGTTCAATCATAAAGTTTTTGTCGCGAAAGTATGATTTAGCGCCAATGCATTTTGCATGTTCTATCAGTGAATTTGGTGGGTTGGTATCACCAATGACTGCAATTTTGTTGGAGCGCATTATCCCAGCTTTCTCAAAACCAATGGCTTCGCGAGTATTGCCCAAATAAGCTTGGTGATCGAGATCAATAGTCGTAATCACAGCAACATCTGCATCAACGATATTGGTAGCATCCAAACGCCCGCCTAAACCAACCTCAAGAATAATAACATCGGGCTGCTGTGCGGTTAAAATTAACAAAGCCGCTAATGTTGTATATTCATAATAAGTTAAGGATATGTCTTCGCGAGTGCGCTCGATAGTTTCAAAGGCATTAACCAAGTCATCATCATTTACTTCAACTTTATTGAGGCGCAAACGCTCATTAAAGCGTTCAATATGTGGAGATGAATATACCGAGCACGTTAAATTTTGAGCTAAAAAAGCATTCTCTAAAAATGCACAGGTGGTGCCTTTACCATTAGTGCCAGCAACCGTGATAACAGTAGACGAAGAAAATGCAATATTAAGCTTTTTGGCAACAGCATTAATGCGGGTTAAGCCAAGCTCTATTTCAACTGAATGAATACTCTCTAAATAAGAAAGCCATTCAGTGAGATTGTTTCTCGCTGAATGGCCTTTAATCATTTTTGACATGAATTTTCCGTTATGCTGCTGGGCTATCTTGCCCCATAAACTTAGCAAGCATTCTTGCCAAAGTACTGCGCATTTCGCGACGATCTACAATAATGTCAATCGCACCTTTTTCTTTTAAGAATTCACTACGCTGAAAGCCTTCAGGTAGTTTTTCACGTACTGTTTGTTCGATAACGCGCGGGCCAGCAAAGCCAATGAGTGCTTTAGGCTCGGCAACATTAATGTCACCTAACATAGCTAAACTTGCTGAAACACCACCCATAGTAGGATCGGTTAGCACTGAAACATAAGGAAGGCCTTTTTCACTCATTTTAGCTAATGCTGCACTGGTTTTTGCCATTTGCATTAGTGAAAACAATGCTTCTTGCATACGTGCGCCGCCACTGGCAGAAAAACAAACAAAGGGTACGTTATGCTTTAAACAATATTCGACACCTTTAACAAAGCGAGCACCAACAACAGACGCCATTGAGCCACCCAAGAAACCAAATTCAAATGCAGCCACAACAATAGGTTGCCCATGAAGTTCGCCTCTCATAACAACTAGCGCATCTTTTTCACCGGTACTTTTTTGCGCCGCTGAAATACGATCTTTATAGCGTTTAGAGTCTTTAAATTTAAGAATATCTTGTGCTTCAAACTCTTCACCAAGCTCAACTCGCTCGCCTTGGTCAAGAAAACCATCGATACGTTTGCGTGCAGAAATACGCATGTGATGATCACACTTTGGACAAACTGACATTTGTCGATCTAGCTCAACTTTATAAAGCACCGCGTTACAGCTAGAACACTTACTCCAAACACCTTCTGGAATATTTCTTTTTTGTGTTGCTTTTGCTTTTGGGAGAATCTTTTCAATCCAGCTCATAATATATTTTTGCCTATACACGAAAAAATTTAATAATTGTTTAAAATACAACCACTAAATATAAAATTTTTGCTAATTCGTTGAATTAGACCATAGAACACCTACACAATTATAGGAAAAACTGGTCTGTTTTCTTCTTATTCACTTATTTGAGTAATTAACTACGCTACTGTTTCATTTAAAAAAATGTCTAATGACTAACGAAAATCAAACAGTTTAATTGCGTATCTATCTTTATAACACGATTATTGCCTAAGATAGTCATTAAATAAGTTATCAATCAACATGGCTTTAATATTGATTATAGTAGAAATAATGGTCCTGGGCTACGCTTTGGAATACCGAACGTTTCTGGGTAATCCACATCAACAAAATAGAGTCCCGCAGAAGGAGCCGTAATACCCGCAACACAACGGTTTTTAGCCTCAAGTACTTCTTTGAGCCAACTAACAGGTTTTAGTTCCTGACCGACTTTCATTAAACTACCTGCAATATTTCTCACCATATGGTGTAAAAATGCATTGCCTTTAATATCAATAATAACGAACTCACCTTGGCGAGAAACATTACAATAGTGCAAAGTTCTAGTGGGCGAATTTGACTGACAGTGCACCGTTCTAAATGATGTAAAGTCATGACGTCCAACTAAGTATTGTGCCGCTTGATGCATTAAATTTTCATTTAGTGGGTAATGGCAAAAACTAATACCAGAACTTAAAATAGCCGACCGTAGACGATTATTATTAATGATATAACGGTAGCGCCGAGCTGTTGCGCTAAAGCGAGCATGAAAGTCAGTATTAACTTCTTTCACCCAAGATACGGCAATGTCTTTAGGTAAGTTAGTGTTAACCCCTAATGTCCACGCAACATCTTTACGCACCTTTTCTGTTTCAAAATGAATGACCTGATTGGTCGCATTAACCCCAGTATCGGTTCTGCCTGCGCAGACCACCTCAATGGGTTCATTGGCAATTTTTGATAAAGCTTTTTCTACCGACTCTTGAACGCTAATTACATTCTTTTGTCTTTGCCAACCGTAGTAGTTACTACCATCGTATTCTATGCCTAAAGCGTAACGCATTTTATCCTCCATTGCTAAGGTGAGACATTATCCATTATTTTACGCGTTATACCAATTGAATTAATGTATTCAACACTTTGCAATAATTAAAAAGTATAAAGGCTGCAAAGAGCAGCCTTATATTACCTACAGCATTAAAATATATTAATCTTTAAGATTATCTAATAATTGTTGAGCATCAAACTGCTGCTGTGCATCACCTTGCTTGATCACATCAAGTAAGATCACTTCGGCATTATCTTGATCGCCAATTTCTAGGTAAACTTTCGCTAAGTCTAATTTAGCGGCAATACCATTATCATCGTCATCAACATCTTCTTCGGTAATATTACCAGAAAACTCAGGAAATTCGCTTAACCCTACATCAATGTTCATTTTTTCATAGGGTTCTGTAGGCTTGCCATCAAGTAAACTATCGGATAATAAAGAATCTACAGAAATAAAATCTTCCTCTTTATTTTCCTTATTCGAATCGTTATCTTCTAAGGTAACATCTTCTGACACATCTAATTCAAAGTCATCGCCAATATCAAAACCTTCGCTGTATTCAAATTCATCGCTACTGCTTTGGCCACTTTCTTCTTCAATATTTGCTAACAAGTCATCAAAATCTAGGTTATCTAATTCTTTAATGCCTTTAACTTCCTCAACATTACTGGCTTCTGATTTTCTATCATTAGCTTGTGCAGGGGTCTCATCATCGGCAAGTAAATCAGCTAAAACATTACTATCAGTAAAGTCCGGAGATAACTCCACCATGTCATTACTATCTTTTTCGTCGTTCAATAAGTTAGTTAATGTTGACTCGTCAAAGTCACCGGATAATGCCGCTAAAGTTTCTTCATCTATCGCCGCAGCGTCTTGATCTGCTAATTCGCTCTCAGATTCTTTAGACTGTAAATCACTATCAGATAATTCGGTATCAAGAACATCATCACCAATTTCTAATGCATCTTCACTCTCGGCTTCTGAGCTATGATTGACTTCTTCAATTAAAGCGTCAATGTCAAAATCATCTGAAATGTCTTCGCTATTATCGGCACTATCGCTTTTATCATTATTCTCAAGAGTTTCGCTTTCTTTACTTACTTGTTCAGCCTGTGGCTCTTGTTCAGCAACCTTATTGGATACATCATCAGCATTGTCTGTATCCAAACTTTCGGTGGCGTTCTCATCGGATACATCGCTCAGATCAGTATCTATAAATGATTGTACGTATTCATCCGTAAAGTTATTAATGAGCTCGGTATTTTCACTTTCAGTAGACTCTGACTCTGTTATTTCACTTGCATCATCAAGGCTAACGTCACTCTCGTCAATTTCCTCAGTCGAAGCTTTATTTTCTGTCGGAGTTTCGTCTTGAGCGTTAATCGAATCTAATAGTGCATCAATATCATCAGGGTCTGCTACTTCAAGGTTGTCTTCACTTGACGTGTCATCCTCAGTAGGTGCATCACCTTGATCGTTAATCGAGTCTAGCAGTGCATCAATATCATCAGGGTCTGCTACTTCAAGGTTGGCTTCAGTTGGCGTGTCATCCTCAGTAGGTGTATCACCTTGATCGTTTATCGAATCTAGCAGTGCATCAATATCATCAGGGTCTGCTACTTCAAGGTTGTCTTCAGTTGACGTGTCATCCTCAGTAGGTGTATCACCTTGATCGTTAATCGAATCTAGCAGTGCATCAATATCATCAGGGTCTGCTACTTCAGGGTTGTCTTCAGTTGACGTCTCATCCTCAGTAGGTGTATCACCTTGATCGTTTATCGAATCTAGCAGTGCATCGATATCATCAGGGTCTGCTACTTCAAGGTTGTCTTCAGTTGACGTGTCATCCTCATTAGATCCATCACCTTGATCGTTAATTGAATCAAGCAAATCATCAATGTCATTAGGATCTGAAATATCTAATGAAGCTTCTTCACTAGCGCTCTCCTGTACTTCACTGACCGCGTCTAACAGAGCATCAATATCATAAGGTTCTGACACTTCGCTGATATCGACCTCAGAGTCTTCAGTCAACTCTTCAGGCTCTCCTGCGGCATCAAGTAAAGCATCAATATCCTCAGGCTGAGTCAATAACTCTTCATCTTCGTTTGATTGGGGTACATTTGCAGAGGTTTCAGCAAGTAAACTTTCTAATTCGTCCTGATCAGTTTCGTCTGAATCAAGGGAAATTTCATCTTCGTTTTCTACTTCATCCTCTAAACCTGCAAATAGAGAATCTAAGTCACTTTGATCCAGTTGACCGCCTTCTAAGGCTTCACCTTCAATTAGGTCATCATCTAAAGCAATAATGTCCTCTTCACTGTCTAAAGCAATATCTTCAAGTTCACCTAAATCAGATAAGTCATCTAAGTCGTCATCTAGCTGAATTACGTCTTCATCAAGCGCATCTAAATCATCTGAAAATAAATCATCATGATCTTCATCATTTTCAGATAAGTCTATTGATAGCTCATCGTCGAGTGACAGTTCATCATCAAGGCTTAATTCATCTTCTAGGGTTAATTCGTTATCGACGTTTTCTGACACGGGTTGAGTTGTTGGTTTAGCTTCAGCATCGACGTTATTTTCTTTACTGTCAGACGCTAAGCTGTCATCACTTTCTTTATTGGCTTTTCGTCGAAATAAAAAGGCTAATAATGACAAAATTAAAATCGCCGGCAATGTCGCCATTAACGCAACGAACCATGAACTCGACATTAAATTGCCTTCTTCGAGTTCAGCTTTTTGTTTTTCAATTAATAACGCTTGTTCTCTGGCTTCAGCTTTTGTTAAAAGCTCTTGTTGAAGTGAGATCATATCGTCCATTTGAATTTTTATTTCTTTGCTTTTAGCAACTTCGCTTTGCATAACGTCAAGTTGGTCATTAAAGCTTGTGAGTCGCTGACGCAGTGCTTCGTTTTCTTTTAATAAACTTTGAAGGCCATCAATAGAATCTGTCTCTTATACACATCTGACGCTGCCGACGACTCCTTACGTGTA
>OJAZ01000348.1_pt1 | contig 23175 bp, 19 predicted proteins | sample 1589851 | NCBI WGS metagenome assembly OJAZ01 (sample SAMN05416792, study PRJEB24817) | seawater metagenome | isolation source: Sea water | place: Canada:Atlantic | collected 2013-07 | reverse complement strand
GGCTACCCATGTACTGCTGAGTGAAATATATGCAGCAAAGATCAACAGGCCCTAGGTATGATGAAGATTATAAACTAGTTTATCTTACTCTATTCATCTAAATCTCTTAATTTTATTGCATCGTGCAGTGTTAAAAAATAGAAGTGTTATGAAAAGTCACATTCAGCGGAACATAGGCCTTCGATATGAGTTCGAGGCCCATCTAGGTGAAGGGTCTGGCGTGTTAGTTGTAGCCTAAGCTCTATTGAAATAAGAGCTAGTCAATAAACATAAGATCTACCAACTTCCCTGCGCCCAATACTGAAGGGTGGTCATCATCAAAATAAAGCGGGACAGTATCCTTTATCGCGTAACAAGAAATTGAATTACACAATGCATTTTGAGGCTTTATTAGTTTCACGTTTGAAGGATAATTAGCGTTATCAAAGTGTTCAATAATGTACTGATTTCTTGATTCATACCAATCTCTAGTCGTCCCTACAATGTTATGGAATGATAGGTTATTGCGGTAGTTTTCGCCGATAAGTTTGTTTATATCTATTGGTAGTTCTGGAACCGGATAAAACACATACACATTGGCTTTGCTGGCAGCAAGAGCCAGTATCACGGAATCGATGTTATTAGTTTTTCTTTTTGTATCTGCCGTTATTTCGCCATTACTTTTTTCAGGGTAAGCCAGTGCTGAACCGCCCACTAATTGGCTAGAGTACCTATGTATAAAAACAACGTTCTGAATTTTAGGGTCATTTAATATGTAGTTAACAGTTTCGTTATACCATTTAGCGCATGGGCTAAAGCTGTCGGGTTCAGAGTACGAAGGAACACAACCTGAAAAGCTAAAGTGTTTAAGTCCAATACTATCTTTCTTCAATTTAGTCGCTAATGCATAAGCAATCTCTATAGAATGACTGTCGGCTAAGGTTGCCCATTGAACGTTATCTTCATGAAAATACGCACACGCGCTTTCAGGGGAAGCATATTGGTGTAAGTGGCATTTGTCTCTATAAGGGCTGGGTTTAGCATTTTTAGTTACGTAGCGGTAATCTTCAGGTGCTAAATTTAAAAAGCCTTCTTTGAAATAGATAAATGAACCTAAGAACCCTATCACAATAGCCATCCATACAGGCTTAGCCTTTAGGTATGAAAAAGTAGTAGAGAATGTTCTAGCGAAGTTTATTTGTTCAACATACCTGTGGCTCAAAAAGCCTAAAAATACAGATAACCCAAGCAAAATAAAGGTAAAGCTTTCGGGTAACGAAAAATAATAAATCGCCACTACCAATGGCCAGTGCCACAAGTATATTGAATACGACCACGCACCGAGTTTCTGTGAAACAATATTGCTAGTAATTATGCTATTGCCACGTTGTGATAACAACACAAGGTAAGTGCCCATTACTGGTGCTAGCGCATAAAAGCCCGGCCAAGGCGTTTTTTCAGAAAAGAATATGTAAGCGTAAATGACTAAAGCTATACCTAGAATCTCAATTAGTCGACTCTGTGCTTTACTCAATGTCACCGGATATAAAAATGCCAGCCCACCTAGCATCATTTCCCAGGCCCTAGTATGTAGAAGAAAATAGGAAGTGCGTGGTGAACTGTAAGTAACAAAAATACATGTGATAAAGCCTACTATTGTAAGCAGCAAAAGACTTCTTCTAATATTCGCTAAGCTAATGAATTTACGCAAAATTAATAGTAAGGCTGGATAGATAATGTAAAATTGCCACTCAACGGACAAAGACCAAGTGTGTAACAGCCATTTTTCGTGAGACGAGACATCAAAGTAACCCGATTCTTTCCAATACAAGATGTTCGAAATGAAGCCAATGCTACCTGTCACATGCTTCGCGAGTTTTTCATACTCGTAGGGTAATAAGACAAACCATCCACAAAGAAGCAATACAATACAAAGCAGTGCTAAAGCGGGTATGATTCGATTGGCGCGGGCTATATAAAATTGTGGCAGCGAGAACTTATTATTTTCCAATCCTTTGAAAATGATACCCGTCATCAAAAAACCAGATATTACAAAGAAAACGTCTACGCCTGCAAAGCCGCCTGGCATCCAAGAAGCATTAAAGTGGAATAGTACTACGGCAACTACTGCAACTGCTCTTAAGCCATTTATATCTTTTCTAAAATTCAATTTCTTACCTACACCGTTAATTAATATTCCGTGCTTCTATTAATTTAAGCTAACCATTAATCCTAACATGAAGACCAGCGTCTTTAACTCATGTAAGTGAAAAAATGTGAAATTGAATTGCATGAACGCAGAATGCGCGTTGTAGGGAATAAATAATAAGAGTACAGCTAATATCTTGGAGTGCATAAAAGCTCCTTCTTACTTAAAGGGCTTAGGAAGCTTTCTAACGAAGAGCGCCCAGCGGCTGGTCAAAAAATTAACGTGGCCAAACAGCCAATTCAACAAGCTATTTCTGCAACTGAAGTTACTGCGATGGCTCGCAATGCATTTATATCTTCCCTAAATTACATTTTAACTTTTCTTATGCGGTTAAATACTGTTAAAGCTAGGTACTTTAGGTACTTTCGAATTTCAGTATTGCCTTATAAGAAGCTTTGTTAGTCGAGCTTTTTAGATAGCAGTGTGGTTAGCACCTTCTAGCAGAATTAAGTATCAAATCGTCCTGATATTTGAAGAATTTAACTAAAAACTTTTGCGCACGTACTTTTCCTAATAAAAGAAAAGCGACACACAAATAAAAACTAAAGGTCATAGGTGGCGAACTAACCTTTACCGTTTCCACACTTGTTAAAGTAAACCTAACGGTAGAATCTACAGGATAAGTTACCCCCGTATTCACATCATCAATGCGTTCTATTAGTCTAAGTAAACCACCACCTCTTTGGGTATCTGTATTAAGGTCGTTATCAAACCATGAAACTGGAGATGTAAAATCAGGCATTTCGTCTCGCAATAATGTGTCTTCATCAAATTCAAAAAAGTCATTAATCAAATCACGAAAGCCGAAACTTAGGTGCAACGTTCTTTCTAAGCTTCCATTTGAAAAGAGAGTAGTTTTTCTTGCGTAATCTTTAAGCCCTAAACCGTCGCCAATGGGGCCATTGTAGTAATTTGGCCCGTCGTACATGTCTAACATTTCTTCAGGGTAGGGGTAATACTCTCCGTATTCTTCTTGATAAACACCTTCGTTGTTTAATTCATAAAGCGTATCGCCAAATTTAATATTAGAAGTTAATGCTGGCCGGCCGTTATCATGTACAGACCACCACCACCAGCTGGTTTCGACTCTGCCATGTATAGGGGCTGAAGTATCTAAAGTAAAAGAGCCCGTAACGCTTTGCCCCATGGTTTCTAATGGGTCGAAAAATACTTGCTCTTCATTTTCAACGCCTGAAATAAAGCCTCCAAAGCTAAAAGTAACTATGGCGCTGTTTGCATTAAAACTACACAAGAAAAGTGCAATACAAAGGTTTATTGGGAAGTGTGAAATCTTCATCGAATGGCCGCGTTAGCTGTATAAAAATTATACTTTAGTATAGGTGGGGCCGCGTTACTAGATTTTATTTACAAGGTACTAAAAGATATCTAACTGCTCATGGATTACTGTATATACGTCGTTAAACCCACAAAATTTCGCCAATATCAGCCATATAGGGTAGCGGTTATGTCTATCAGTCGTGTAAACTGTCGCCTTTATTCAGGCAAGCCGCAATTTAACGCACTATATTTAGCCTTTACGGATTTAATCTATTACAAGATTTAGTTTAATTACAGGGCAATGCATAGCGCATCGTGGTTATCCAGTCATCATGTCAATTGAGGAAAACATGGAGCTTGACGCTATTATCAATCAGGCAAAAGAACTGATTGACGCTGCACAAGATGCAGCCACACTAGACCAAGTTAGGGTCGAATTCATGGGTAAGAAAGGTAAACTTACCGACTTACTTAAAGGGCTTGGGAAGCTTTCTAACGAAGAGCGCCCAGCGGCTGGTCAAAAAATTAACGTGGCCAAACAGCAAATTCAACAAGCTATTTCTGCAAAAGGCGAAGCCCTGCGCAGTGAAGAGCTAAACAAGAAGCTTGCTGAAGAAGCCATTGATGTAACGTTACCTGGCCGTACTGAAGCGCCGGGCAACCTGCATCCGGTTAGCCGTACCATTGCGCGTATTGAATCGTTCTTTGGCGAGTTGGGTTTTGCGGTTAAAACCGGCCCTGAAATTGAAGATGGTTTTCATAACTTCGATGCCTTGAACATTCCGGCTAATCACCCAGCGCGTGCCGATCACGACACCTTCTATTTTAATCCAGACATGATGCTGCGTACCCAAACATCGGGTGTTCAAATTCGTACTATGGAAGCTGAACAGCCGCCGCTACGTATTATTTCACCTGGGCGTGTTTATCGTAACGATTACGATCAAACCCATACGCCTATGTTCCATCAGGTTGAAGGCTTGATGGTAGACAAAAACGTTAGCTTTACCGACCTTAAAGGTATTCTGCACGACTTCTTGCATCACTTCTTTGAAGAGTCGCTTGAAGTGCGTTTTCGTCCGTCTTACTTCCCGTTTACCGAGCCGTCTGCCGAAGTAGATGTAATGGGTAAAAACGGTCAGTGGTTAGAAGTATTAGGTTGCGGAATGGTACACCCAAATGTACTTAAGGCCGTAAATATCGACCCTGAAGAATACACTGGCTTTGCCTTTGGTATGGGCGTAGAGCGTTTAACCATGTTGCGCTATGGCGTGAATGATTTGCGTTCGTTTTTTGAAAACGATCTTCGTTTCCTTAAACAGTTCAACTAAGGCAGAGAGTAAGCATGAAATTCAGTGAAAAGTGGTTAAGAGAATGGGTTAACCCTGCTTTGTCGGCTAACGAACTGTCTGAACAGTTAAGCATGGCTGGCCTTGAAGTTGATGGTGTTGAACCTGTTGCAGGCGAATTTAGCGGCGTATTGGTAGGGGAGGTGGTTGAATGTGGCCAGCATCCGAATGCCGATAAATTACGTGTTACTAAAGTAAACGTAGGTGACGGTGAGCTTCGCGACATTGTTTGCGGTGCCCCGAATTGCCGTGAAGGCATTAAAGTAGCCGTTGCTGTAGTAGGCGCGGTACTGCCTGGTAACTTTAAAATTAAAAAAGCAAAACTACGCGGCGAACCTTCTATGGGTATGTTGTGTAGTTTTTCTGAGCTAGGCATTAGCGACGATCATGATGGCATTATTGAATTGCCAGCCGATGCCCCAGTAGGCACGAACATTCGTGAATACCTAGACCTAGACGATACCTCTATTGAAGTTGATTTAACTCCTAACCGAGCAGACTGCTTGGGTATTCGTGGTATTGCCCGCGAAGTAGGCGTGTTGAACAACTTAGATGTATGCGAGCCGGCTATTAGCCCTGTTCCAGCCACTATTGACGATAGCATTGCTATTAACTTAAGCGCGCCAGAAGCGTGCCCACGTTATGTAGGTCGTGTGCTTCGTAACGTTAATGTAGCAGCCGCTACGCCGCTATGGTTAAGCGAAAAGCTTCGCCGCTGTGGTATTCGTAGCATCGACCCTATTGTAGATGTCACCAACTTTATTTTGTTAGAGCTTGGCCAACCTATGCACGCGTTTAACCTTGCGTCTATTGAAGGTAGCGTAAACGTGCGTATGGCGAATAAGGGTGAAACCCTTACGTTGCTAGATGAAACCGAAGCTAAGCTTAACGACGATACCTTGGTGATTGCCGACGACAACAAAGCCCTTGCTATGGCGGGTATTTTTGGTGGTTTACATTCAGGTGTAAACACAGAAACCAAAGATATTTTGCTAGAAAGTGCGTTCTTCAGTCGCGATGCCATTATGGGCCGTGCACGTCAGTATGGTTTACATACCGATGCGTCGCACCGCTACGAGCGTGGCGTAGACTCACAGCTTCAACGTAACGCTATGGAGCGTGCTACAGCCCTTATTCTAGAAATTTGTGGTGGTGAAGCAGGGCCGGTTGTTGAAGCCTGTGAAGAAGACAAATTGCCTAAGCGGGCCAGTGTTTTATTACGACGTGATCGTTTAGCCCGCGTGTTGGGTATAACTATCGATGACGCTCAAGTGCTTGAAATGCTTGAACGTCTTGGTTTAGACGTTGTCCAAACTAATGAAGGTTGGGAAGCGAAAGCGCCAAGCTATCGTTTCGACATTGCTATTGAAGAAGACTTAATAGAAGAAGTAGCGCGTGTGTATGGCTATAACAACATTCCACATGTTGCGCCAACCGCTGCATTGTCTATGTTGCCTTCTCAAGAAGCGGTGTTGCCGATTAACACCATGAAGTCGTTATTATTGAGCCGTGGCTATAATGAAGCGATTACATATTCGTTTGTCGACCCTAAAATTCAAAGTGCACTATTTCCTGATGCGAAAAGCATGGTATTGCCGCATCCTATTTCGTCAGACATGTCTGTGATGCGTGTTAGCTTGTGGCCTGGGTTACTAGGTGCAACGGCTTACAACCAAAAGCGTCAGCAAGGCAGAGTACGTTTGTTTGAAACTGGATTACGCTTTATTCCTCAACAAGATACGCCTAATGGTGTATTGCAACAGCAGGTTATTGGTGGTGTAGTAGCAGGGCGTCGTAACGAAGAGCACTGGGACTTAGGCGACAACCCAGTAGATTTCTTTGATGCAAAAGCAGATGTAGAGGCATTACTGGCCTTAACGGGTAAAACCGGTGAGTTTAGTTTTGTAAGTGCCCAGCATAGTGCGTTGCATCCGGGTATGACTGCAAAAATTTTGCTTAATGATGAAGAAGTTGGCTATATTGGTGCTATACATCCACAGTTTACAAAATTGTTGGGTGTTAATGGTCGGGTATTTGTGTTCGAGCTTGAAGTGGAAGCTGTTGTCGCACGTAAATTACCGTCTGCCGCGCCTGTATCGCGCTTCCCATCGAACCGCCGTGATATTGCTATTACGGTGAAAGATGAAGTGAGTGTAGGAAATATTCTTTCTTACATAGAAGAAATTGGCGTAAATCAACTAGTTGGCTTAAACTTGTTTGACGTGTACAAAGGCAAGGGAATTGAACCTGGTTACAAGAGCCTTGCTTTGTCACTTCACTTACAAGATCCGGAAAAAACCTTGGAAGAAGCTGAAATTCAGCAGGCTGTAGATACTGTGGTTCAAGGTCTGGAATCTGAGTTTGAGGCCGCGTTAAGAGAGTAAACTATGGCATTGACCAAAGCCGAGATGGCTGAACACCTATTCGAAAAGTTAGGCATTAACAAGCGTGATGCTAAAGATCTGGTAGAGCTTTTTTTCGAAGAGATAAAAGGCGCTTTAGAAGCTGGTGAGCAAGTAAAACTGTCAGGTTTTGGCAATTTCGACTTGCGTGATAAAAACGAACGTCCGGGCCGGAACCCTAAAACCGGTGAAGACATTCCTATTAAAGCGCGCCGGGTGGTAACGTTCCGCCCGGGTCAGAAATTGAAGAGTCGCGTAGAAAACTCTTCGCCTATCGACCAGTAATCTACCGGTCGTTACAATACTGATAAAAGAGCGGGGTAACTCGCTCTTTTTTGTATTGCCTATTAAAAACCAGTAACCTTGTTACTGCGTTTCATTTCATTTTGTCTGGAGGAAAGTGTGGTTAAAGCGCTTCTGATTATTGTTGCTGTTTTTACGTGTATTGTTTTTGCCCTTGCAGGTTGGTTTGTTTATTTGGCGGAAGATACTGATCAGCGCGATCAAGCGTCGGCACAAGTTCCGGTTATTACCCTAATGGAAATTCTACACGCCAGTGATTTGCAAGCTGGGGTGAAAGAAGCGGTTAAAAACGGCGATAAAGACGCCATTAACCAGTGGATGGAACAAGCGCAAGTAGTGGCTGAAGCAGGCCATTTAGCGCAAACTCACATAGAATATTTAGATTCGCAGCAAGCCTATGATTATGTAGTGTTTAACGCTAAGCGTCAGCTGTTTAACGAAGCGTTTGAAGCGCGTTATTATGCGCTAGAAGATATGGGTAATTTAAAAGACGAATACCCAGAAGCGTACGACTTGTTCGAACGTACCGAAGCGTTGCTTGAAAAACGCGATGCGATTATTGTTCAAATGGCACAAGCTTTGTCGGGCACTAACCCGCCAAGTGACGCGGCGTTAAACGAAGCTAAACAACGCTGGCTGGCACGTGCCGAAGGTGACTCGCAGTCGCTGACCATAGATGAGCCCCAATCAAATAAAAAGTAAAGCCAAAGAAATTGAACCCAAAGCAAGTAGACCTAAAAAATAAACGATAAGCGTAATGTCATTAACACCCGCATAACGGGCTAAAATACGTAGGCTAAAATACCAAGCGAAGCGCAGGGAGCCTACATGTTTTTGTCCCTAGCGAGCGTAGTGAGTGTTAATGCGTTTGTTATGCGCAATTTGCTACAATTGTAGCGCATTGCTACAATGTGATGGTGAACTATTAGGAGACATGTTATGGCAACAGCGAGCGTAAGACTAGACCAGAATTTAGTTGAGAAAGCGACCATTATGGGAAAAGCATTAAACCGAACTATGCCAAAACAGATTGAGCATTGGGCAAAGATAGGCGAAATGATGGAAGATAATCCTGATTTACCATACGAATTTGTAAAACAGGCAATTATTTCCAAAGCGGAAAAAGAGGCAGGAAAGTTGGAGCCTTACGATTTTGGCTAAGATTACCAGTGTTTTACAGACAGCTAATTTCAAGAGAGCAGTAAAGAAGTTACATCAGAACCAGAAAAAAGACTTGGATAAAGCTGTAAAGGAACTGATGGACGATCCTCTACTAGGAGAGCAAAAAAAAGGCGACCTAGCCTTTCTTCGCGTGTACAAGTTCAAGATGGTTAAACAGTTAACCTTACTCGGTTACAGCTACGAGGATGGCACTGTAATACTTGAATTGATAGCACTTGGCTCTCATGAAAACTTTTACCGCGATGTTAAAAAATTATTCTGACCAATTGCGTATAACAATAAGCTTATTGTTTTACTTTGCTAGTCGGCGGCAATCTGGGCAGTCTTAGCTTGCGTTAAGTTAATGATGCATTGCGGGGGTATTTCTAGTTCTAAACCCCGCTTACCTGCACTTACGTAAATCATCTCGTGTGCTAATGCGCTTTCATGCAACACGGTTGCTAGGCGTTTTTTCTGCCCTAATGGGCTTACTCCACCTAACAAATAGCCAGTACTGGCAACCACGGTGTCGCTAGGTGCCATGGTAATTTTTTTAACCCCAAGTACCTTTGCTAGCTTTTTTTCGCTTAGCGTGGTGTTTACGGGCACCAAGGCTACGGCTAATTTACTGGCTTCATCACTTACAATCAGTGTTTTAAATACCGTGTTAGGGTCAAGATCTAGCTTATCGGCGGCTTCTAATCCATAAGAGGGCGCTTTACTGTCGTGGTCGTACTTTAAAATAGTATGCGCAATACGCTTTTTTTTTAACAGAGTAATAGCAGGAGTCATCGCGTTATCCTTTTTCCTTCTTTCTTTTGTCCTTTATCCTTCGTCCTTTGGGTACCATTGTCGTAAGTGAATAAGTTCACTTGGCAGTAACGGGGTAGCGGCTTGCGTGGCGTAGTCGCTAAAGCCCGCTTTAAAAAAGGGTGATAGCGGGTGGCCTGATTGAGCCCCAGGCAGGGTTAGAATGGCGTCGTCTAAATGCCCTGGGCTAACAAAAAAGCGTTCTGATGCGCCGAACGTCGATGATTGAACGGCTGGCATATAAGTATCTCCAAAGCCTTCAACAGTATCCATATTCAGTTTATGCCCTATAAAAGGAATTTGCGCGGCAAACGGATGCTTTACCGTAAGCGCGTTAACACTGCCCCAACGTAAGTCTTCCATATTGGCTTCAATAGGGGAGTGCTCATCTAATAGCGTGTGTTTGGCGCGGCGATAGGCATCAACCAGTAGATCATCGAAAGATTCAGTACCTTCTGGCAGCCAGCTATCGGGCTGAGTGTGAATGAGTTGCCATACCGCAGGCTCGATGCCGCGAAGTAACGAACGGCTTTGTACGCCTTGGTCATCAATGCTAGACAGTATTTTACCAAACAGTTGGCTTACCACCTCTTTACGAAAATGCTTTACTAGCGTGTAACCTACAGAGTCTTCGCACGCGCATTCACCCCATTTACGCAGATAGGCAAGGTCGGCCTTAAATTCAATATTGTCGTTTAATAACAAACCCGATAGCAGCTGCTGCCACGGCAGCAAAAATTGCGCGTGGTTGTCTAACTGAATGGCGTAAAAGTCGTTTTCGTTAAAGGTGTCTTTTTCAAATAAGCGATCTCTTATTTGCTGGCCTCTGGCACCAAGGGCATAACCACCATCACCCAGTCTTGCTATGTCATTGGCGGAAATTACCCGCGCATTGGCGGTCCATATTCTATTGCTGCTGGGGTTTTTTACTACCGGAAGGTTAGTCGTACGTGAGGGGGCTATAAGCGCAACGGTACTTTCATCAACGGCGGTAAACGAAGCTTGCTCTCTGTTCATTACTGCGCCGCCGGGTAACCATGCTGCGCTGCCAGCATCATCGACTATCACCATGTTTTGGGTAGGAATGGCAATCTCTTTGCCTACGGCAATAGCATCGTCTACGGTATTCGCGGTGCCCATATCAACAATGGTAAGGTTTACTGCAAAAGGATGATGTGCCACCCAGTTTAATGCGTAACGCTTACCATTAACGAGTTTTACAGGGCCGTACTCGCTAAGCGCTAGAGTATAGGTATGCGATACCTCTTTGCTTACTATGACTTCATCTACCATATGGGTAGGCGTGTCGTCGGCAAGGGCTATCCAATCAAGGTTATCTAGGTTGGCATTCGTGAAGCCCCACGCTACCTTGTTGTTCGTGCCAACTATTACGCCAGGTAATCCAGGCAGTGACACCCCTGTTACCGACACGTTAGCCACTGATGAGTTTATGCCTGATACAGCAAGGCTATCATACCCTTCGCTTACGGGGGCTCGGGGCGTGTCTTTATAATTCAGCTGTGTGCGATACCAAATAATAGGTACACGCAAACCTAGGTGCATGTCGTTAGCCAGTAAACCGCTTCCTGTTGCCGTAAGGTTTCCGGTAACCGCCCAGTTATTACTGCCTATATCGGGCAGCTCTTCTGCATTGTAAGACTGCAGTGCTATTTCAGCGGTAATTGGGGGGGCCGAATCATCAATGCCGTCACTAGGTTTAGGGGCCTGCTCAGAAGCGCTAGACTCAGAAGGGCTGATTTCAGAAGGGCTAGGCTCAGACGGGATAGAATCAGAAGAAGCTGGCTCTGGTAATGCAGGCTCTGGTAATACAGGCTCTGGTAATTCAGGCTCTGGTAATAAAGGATAAGGCGGTACGTCGGCGTGATAAAGCGCCAGCTCGCTGCCATCCAAAGCGGCTTGATAGCGGCTGGGCTGGGTAATGAAGTTATATAACGGCGTGCCGTAGGTTTCTTTTAGTGCGGTGCGCGCCAAATCAATTTCAATTTGCCCGCCTTGTAAATCTAAATACATGCTGTAGGCCACCAAAATACTGTCGGTGGGTTGCCAAGGTGATAGCGTTAACCCGGCTGCAATGTATTCGAAGGGGGGCACGGTATATTCGTCTAGGGCAGCATTTACGCCATGAGAGTAACTTACCAGCAACTGCTTTTGGGTTAATGGTAGGCTGTCGAAAACTTTTACAGCGCGTTTTGAAAACTGGTGAAAGCGGGCGTTTTTATCTATCTCAAGTGCCACATCGCCTACCCATTCTGATAAGCGGCCAGATGCACTTCTTCGTTGTAAGTCCATTTGGAAGAAGCGGTCTTGGCCGTGGGCAAAGCCTAGGGCATATGCGGCATCGAATTTATCTTGTGCATTTATTACCGCATGGCCCATATTGTCGCGGGCTAGGGTAGCGGGCGCAGTAATACGAGACGTGGCATGATTGCCGTCTAATGTAGGTAAACTTAGGTGCAACGCCATATACACGCCACCTAGTGCTAAAACGACTAATGCAATTGCACCTAAAACCAACCACTTAATCCAATTTAACACGTGTATTACTCCATTTTTTTCTCTATCCTAACCACACTATCTACAAATTTGAAGTGATGTTTTATGACACGTTTGCGAGAAACACTATGGGCCCGTTAATGCTTGATTGTCAGACAGAGCGTTTATTACCTGAAGAGAGAGAAAAATTAGCACATCCTGTGGTGGGCGGCGTCATACTATTTAGCCGTAATTATCACGATCGCGAGCAACTTACTCAGTTAGTAAAAGAAATTCGAGAAAGTGCCAAAAAGCCTTTATTAATAGCGGTAGATCACGAAGGGGGCAGGGTTCAACGCTTTCGTGAAGGTTTTACCAAGTTACCTGCTATGGGTAAGTTATCGGGGTTGGTGCAGGCGAAAGCGGCAGGTAAAGATATCGACTGGGCAGATTTACTGGAAATAGAGCCAGAAGCAGAAGAGACAATAGTCAACGACGCCACGCTAGAACTAGCTAAAGCCTGCGGTACCATTATGGCCCATGAGCTAAAACAGATAGACATCGACTTTAGTTTTGCCCCTGTGCTTGATATTAACGGGGTATCGAAAGTGATTGGCGACAGAGCCTTCGCTGAAACCGCAGAAAAGGTGATCCCCTTAGCATCGGCGTTAATTGAAGGTTTACAGGTAGCTAATATGCCTGCCATTGGGAAGCACTTTCCTGGGCATGGCAGTGTGGCCCCGGATTCTCACGTGGCGTTACCTGTAGACGAAAGACCGCTTGAAGAAATTAAACAAACTGATATGGTTGTTTTTGAAAGATTAATTTCTAAACAGTTGCTAGATGGCGTAATGCCAGCGCACGTTATTTATTCTCAAGTTGATAGCAAGCCAGCCGGTTTTTCCGAGCACTGGTTACAAAAAATATTAAAGCAAGACTTGGGTTTTAACGGTGCCGTGTTCTCTGATGACCTGTCTATGCACGGTGCCAGTGTTGCCGGCAATTATGTCGATCGTGCCATGGCTGCATTATCGGCAGGTTGCCATATGGTATTGGCATGTAATAACCCGAAAGGGGCAGAATCTATTTTAGATGCGCTGCCTCATTCAACAGATTCTTTCGAGGCTTTAACCTCACTTTACGGGCGCAAACCAGCTGTGCATGCCAGTGCAGCTTATAAAAACGCATTAAAGGTGTTGTCGCGCTATGGAACCGGTTAAACCGAAACTAATAATAATATCCTTGGTTAGCGCAGTTGCTCTGTATGGAGTGCTGTTGTTTTCAGGCTTGTCACATATTATGGCCATTAGTGCGGCCATTACTGTGCTGGTGGCCATGTTGTGGGTAACCGAAGCGCTGCATATAGCCTTGCCCGCACTCATCCCTTTCTTCGCCTTTCCTATGGCGGGGGTTATTAGCTATCAAGAAGCCGCATCGGCATTAGGTAACCACGTTATCTTGTTGCTGATGGGGGCGTTTATGTTGTCTAAGTCGCTAGAAAAATCTGGCGTACATAAACGATTAGCGGTGTACCTTATTCAGCTAACCGGTGCAAACAGTGCCCGCAGGCTGGTATTTGGCTTTATGTTTACCTCGGCCATATTAAGCATGTGGATTTCAAATACCGCCACCACGCTTATGCTGCTTCCTATTGCTCTTGCCATTATTCATGCATCTAATTCGCCTAAATTGGGTGTAGCCGTGTTATTGGGTATTGCTTACGCTGCTAGTGTGGGCGGTGTAGGTACGCCTATTGGTACACCACCCAATATTATTTTTATGAGTGTGTATCAGCAAGCTACGGGCACAGAAATTAGTTTTATTGACTGGATGAAAACCGGAGTGCCTATTGTATTGGTAGCATTGCCCTTAATGGCATTGTGGCTAACTCGGCATTTAAAGGGAGTGAAAACCGGTGGGCTTCCCGATGTTGGCCCTTGGCGAAGCGCAGAAGCACGGGTGCTGTTAGTCTTTACTTTAGTGGCGATGGCGTGGGTATTTAGGCCTTATTGGACAGCGTGGTTCGGTATGGACTTCGTGGGAGACAGCACCATTGCGTTAGCGGGTGTGGTGCTAATGTGTATTATTCCCAATGGCGAGCGTGAAGTTACTCCTTCTGGCAGCAAACAAGGTTGCTTACTTGACTGGAATACCGCGCAGCAAATTCCATGGGGAATGCTGTTGGTGTTTGCTGGGGGCATTTGTTTGGCCCAAGCGTTTACTGCGTCGGGCTTAAGTGAATTACTAGGGCAGGGATTAACGGGCTTAGCGGTGTTACCCTTGTTCTTATTGGTGTTAGTGCTGTGCTTGTCGGTAAGCTTTGTAACAGAAATTACATCAAATACGGCTACTGCTACCTTATTAATGCCCATTTTAGCCAGCGCGGCGGTGGCTATAGATGTAGACCCGCTTATTCTCATGATGCCAGCAGCCATTAGTGCAAGCTGCGCGTTTATGATGCCGGTGGCAACACCCGTCAACGCCATTGTGTATAGCAGTGGTGAACTTACGGTGAAAACCATGGTGCGCGAGGGCGTAGTACTAAATATTATTGTGGCGTTTGTGGTTACCGCTGGTGTGCTATTAACGCGAACTTAGTTTGCAGCGCTTAAATCGCAATGCAGCCGCAACTAAACGGCGACTTCATCGAACCCTGCTTCGGCATTTAAAAAGCGGGCAAAGGTAAATAAGTAATCAGACAGCCTATTTAAGTACGCAGGCACTACGGCGGGTACATCGTAGTGCTTGGTTAGCACTATAACGGCTCGTTCTGCACGTCTGCACACTGCACGACATACATGGCTTTGGGCAGCCGCTTTACTGCCACCAGGCAGTACAAACGTGGTTTGCGGGCCCAAAGTGGCTGTCATTTTATCAATATCACTTTCTAGCTTAACCACATCATCTTGCGTTAGGGTAGAGCTAGCTGAAATAGCAAAGCCTGCCTGAAACAAGTTGCGCTGTATGGTGTAAATGTCTTCTTTCAAATGCACGGCTACCATTGAAGCCAATAGCCCCAAGTGGCTGTTAAGTTCATCGATATCACCGTAGCTTTGTACTACCGCATCATCTTTTTCTACTCTTACTGGCTTATCGGCATATATCTGCGTACTGCCTTTGTCACCGGAACGGGTATAAATTTTCATGCTGGTATTTAATCCTTGGGTTTTTACTTTGCACAAGCTCGTTTCACAAGCTTGGTCTACAAAAGTGTCGTCTACAAGAGCGTTGTCTACAAAAGCTTATGCTTCGGGCGTGCTAGGGCGTTTATAACGGCGAATTTGCACCACCATGCCAAATAAGGGGTGATCAAAGTAATGAAGCTGGTTGCTGATTACCCGGCGCTGTTCGCTAAAGGGTAGTGATACCAATTGATATTCTGGCGTAGCGCTGGCGGAAACATTGCTGCTTTTGCTACTCATAGAGCTTGATGAGCTGGCTGCCGCTTGCCCTTTAACAGGAATAGGTTGGCGATAGAAAAGCTCGCTATCGATATGCAAATAAGGCACACGGTTTATGTATTTCAAAAATACTTTCATGTTGCCGTCTACTTTCCAAATAGGCGCACGAAATGCTGCGCTTATATTACTTTCGTCAGCGTCGTCGATAACATCGGCGTTATCTAACGCCAATAAATCTTTAAACAATATAGGCGTTGGGCTAGCAAGCCGCGCATCTAAATCGTAAAAGAAGTCGCTTGTTATGGTTTCGGTGCTGGTGGCATTCAGTCCAAGTGGCTGGCTGTTACCTTGGTAATCATTTGAACCGTTAGTTTCACTAGTGCCGCTAATGCCACTGGTGCCACTGGTGTTAGCGTCTAGACTTTGGATTTTATCTTCTAAATTTTGATAGCTGTTTTCATCGAAGCCGTTTAAACCAGAGCTATTTGAACCAGAGCTGTTTGAGCCAGAGCTGCCAGAGATTGACGCAGTGTTGCCAAAGCGTAGTGGTGGCTGCGGCGGGCGCTGAACACCGTCTTGGTCAAACTCATCTGAAAAGTTGTTGCCAGCAAAAAGGCGAACGTTGAAAGCTTCGTCTTTACCGAATTTTACAGGCTGACGCCAAGTAACATGTAATAAGCGAGTGAGATCGCGGTTTTGTCTAATTTGGCGCGACAACGACGTCATTTCTTGTGCGTTCTTCGTTAATAAATGGGCGTGGCTAGCCAATGGCCAATCGCTACCTTCTGGGGTAATGGGCAATTCTTTAGGAGCCGGTAGGCGGTTATCAGGGCGATGAATATGCCACTTACTGTCGTAATAGCTCAACCAAGGCTTTTGTACTACGCAATACGGCTGGTTAGGTACCGTAACGGTTTCTGTTTCATCTAAACCTAGAAATTCTGTCCAATAACCGGCAATTTCTTCTGCCGATAAGCCATTATCTGATAAATCATCATTTAATAACGTGTCGGTTGAAGCTTGGTTGCCCATTAATGATGGGGAACCCAGTTCAGCGGCAAAGTTGGTTTGAGTAGTCTGGAGTTGATTTAAATTGGTTTCTTCAGAAATTACTTTCGATGTCTGGTTTGTTCCTTGCGCATTTGCTTCACTTGAGGCACTGGCAAAATAATCGAATTCTGGCCACTCAAGCGTATTGGTTTCACCACAAACCGCAATGCCTTGTTTTAGCATGCTAATGTCGGGGGTAATAACCGCGCCTATTACATCGGCATCGGTAGCCGGAACGGCTAATGAATCAGCTAAATCGAACTGTTCTTCAAGGGCAGACATTGCCACCTTTCTTTCAAAAACAATAACTTCAACATCGAACCACCAGTCGTCATTTGCCAACAACGGGGTAGAAGCCAATACAGCAAGTAGTGGGCTCCAACGAAAAAACCTCATGTTATCGCGACTCCTTTGCAAGGTCGGCAATGATATCGCTAATAAACGCAATACGCGCTTTTGCAGTATCAGTCTGCTTTACTAATCGTAGTTTCTGACTGCCTTCAAATTTGAAGGTGTTTGGCTTGGTTTGTACCAGCTTAATAATATAGCCAGGGTCAACCTTGGTGGTATCTTTAAATTCTATGGTACCGCCTTGTGATGACAAGTCTACTTTAAGCACGCCTATGGCTTCTGCTTTTATTTTTATTTCCGCTACTTCTACTAAGTTTTTCGCCGGTTCTGGTAATAAACCAAAGCGGTCGATACATTCTACTTGGAATTCGTCTATGTCGTCTTGGTTTTTACAGCTGGCTAAACGCTTGTATAGCGAAAGCCTGGTGTTTACATCGGCAATATAGTCATCTGGCAGTAGGGCAGGAATGCGAAGCTCTACTTCGGTGTGCCCTGCCATGGCATCGTCTAGCGAAGGTTCTTTACCTTCTTTCAGCGATGTAACCGCTCTATCTAGCATGTCCATGTAAAGGCTGAAACCTATGCTGGCAATTTGCCCAGATTGGTCGTCGCCTAATAATTCACCTGCACCACGAATTTCAAGGTCGTGGGTTGCTAGCGCAAAGCCTGCACCCAAATCTTCCAATTTCGATATGGCGTCTAATCGCTTCGCCGCATCTTTGGTCATGCGTTTAGGATGCGGAGTAAGCAAGTACGCGTAAGCCTGGTGGTGTGAGCGACCCACACGACCACGCAATTGGTGCAATTGGGCAAGGCCTAAATGATCGGCTCTGTCCATAATAATGGTATTGGCGCTTGGCACATCAATGCCGGTTTCAATAATAGTAGTACACACCAATACGTTGTAGCGCTGGTGGTAGAAGTCGCTCATCACACCTTCAAGTTCACGTTCGCGCATTTGGCCGTGGCCCATGGCAATACGTGCTTCAGGTACAATTTCGGCAATTTCTTCAGCGGTTCTGGCAATGGTATCTACTTCGTTATGAAGGAAATATACCTGCCCACCACGTAAAATTTCACGCATTATGGCTTCACGAATAGTGGCCTTGTTACGTTGCTGCACAAAGGTTTTAATCGATAAGCGTCTTGCTGGCGCAGTGGCGATTATCGATAAATCACGCATGCCCGACATGGCCATATTCAACGTTCGAGGAATTGGCGTAGCGGTAAGGGTAAGAATATCTACGTCGGCGCGAAGCGATTTTAGCTTCTCTTTTTGGCGAACCCCGAAACGGTGCTCTTCATCGATGATCAGCAAGCCTAAATCTTTGAATTTAATATCGTTCGACAATAGCTTGTGCGTACCTACTACAATGTCTACCTTGCCTTCGCTAAGGCGCTGCATGGTTTCTTTCTGGCCCTTGGCGCTAATAAAGCGGCTCATCACTTCAATTTCAAACGGCCATGCGGCAAAGCGATCTTTAAAGTTTTCATGATGCTGTTGGGCAAGTAGGGTGGTGGGCACCAAAATAGCCACTTGTTTGCCTTGGTTTGCAGCTAAAAATGCTGCGCGCATGGCCACTTCTGTTTTACCGAAGCCTACGTCGCCACATACCAGTCTGTCCATAGCGTGCGGGCTGCCCATGTCGTGAATAACGGCAGCGATGGCTTGGGCTTGGTCTGGTGTTTCTTCAAACGGGAAGCTGTCGGCAAATTTTTGATATTCGTCCCACTCAATATTGTACGCAAAGCCAGGTTTAGCGGCACGACGTGCGTATACATCAAGCAGTTCTGCGGCAACGTCGCGTACTTTTTCAGCGGCTTTTTGTTTTGCTTTGCTCCATGCATCGGAGCCTAACGAGTTAAGCGGTGCATGATCGGCATCGCCGCCGGTATAACGAGAAATAAAGTGTAACGACGCCACTGGCACATACAGCTTGGCCTGTTTAGCGTATTCAATGCACAAGTATTCGGTGGTAACGCCGCCAGCGTCTAGGGTTTGCATGCCAATATAACGGCCCACACCGTGATCTAAATGTACCACGGGTTGGCCGGTGGTAAGCTCGGCCAAGTTACGAATAATGGCACTTTCGTCAGTGGCGGAGCGTTTATCTCGGCGTCTACGTTGGCTAACTTTGTGACCTAATAGCTCGGTTTCGGTGATAAATAGCAGTTCGCCACTGTCACTTCGCCAGTTAAAGCTATTTTCAACCATGCCCACGGTAATACCGATATTGTCGCTGCCACTAACAAACGTATTGAACGATTCAGCCGCTTTAGGCTTGATACCCGCCTTTTGTAAAACGGTAAGTAGCCCTTCACGGCGGCCTTGAGTTTCAGCGCAAAACAGTACCTTGGCACCGCGCTTTTTGGCATTGTTCACCGTGGCAATTAATTGTTCTGCCGGTACTTTCTTTTGGGTGTTAATAGCAATGTCGTCAAGCTTGTCGCAGCCTAAATTCACGCTGCCGGGTTTTTCTTCAATCACGTCTTTGGTCAAAGTTACCCGCGGCCACTGTTTAATTTCACCAAACAAGGTATTGATTGGTAAAAATAAATCTTCAGGTGGCAGCAATGGCCTTGCTGGGTTGTATCTGTGCTGTTCGTAACGCTCTTGAATGTCTGCCCAGAAAAACTCGCTGGCATCTTGTACATCACCATGTAATAACAGCACACTTTTAGGGTGTAGGTAATCGAATAAGGTAGCGGTTTTATCAAAAAACAACGGCAAGTAATATTCCACACCACTAGGCATGGTGCCTTTAGTTACTTGAGAAAACACCGATTCTGAGGCGTTGTTTGCATCGAACTTTTCTAAAAAGCGCTGACGGAAAAGGGTGATAGATTCTTTATCGGTAGGGAATTCCCGTGCTGGTAGCAACTTTATTTTTTCAACCGCATCGCCAGAGCGCTGGGTTTCGGTATCGAAAAAGCGAATAGAGTCTACTTCGTCATCGAACAAATCAATACGAAACGGCTTGTCGCTGCCCATGGGGAATAAATCGATAATACTACCGCGCACCGAAAATTCACTGTGGCTCATCACCTGGCTAACGTGCAAATAGCCCGCTTGTTCTAAGTTGCGTCTGAATTGGTCTCTATCAAGGGTGTCTCCCTTGTTCAGCATCAACAAGTATTTAGCGAGGTAATCGGTAGGTGCCAAACGTTGCATTAACGTGTTCACCGGCACAATGAAAATGCCATTTACCTGCTGGGTGAAGCGGTATAGGGTTTCTAAACGCTGCGAGACAATATCTTGATGCGGCGAAAACGAATCGTAGGGCAGGGTTTCCCAATCGGGGAATACCGTAATAGGTACGTTGGTTTCACCGCTTTTATCACCAGAGGCGCCACCATGCATAAAGAACGCCAGCTCTTTTTCTAGTTTTAGCGCCGATGGAGTGTCGGCGGTCACCAGCACAATAGGGCCATTGTATTGGGCTTGTGCTTGAGTAATGCACAGTGCGGCGCTGCTACCTTGTAACTGACCCCATTGCTTGTGGCCTTGCACAGAGGCGGATTTTTTCTGGGTCGGCAAAGGCAAAGATAAAAGAGTTGCTGTCATGTCGTCCTATAAACTACTTATTCGGTTTAAGTGTGTTGCTGGGCTTTTGTATTCTAGCTTTGGTTTCCCGGCTTTTATTTTCTGATTTTTATTATAGCGTCAGGCTCCGGAAGCCTTGTCTTGCGCGCGTTTTTTAAGTTGCTGCGTTTGTAAATGCAAGCTGGCTCGAACAAGTAATTCTTGGTCTTGCTCTCGGATGCTATTGAAAACAAAAGCTATATGGTAGCTATCCTCAACGTTCTCGCAAGTAATAACTTCCCCGTAGCAAAATATAGCGGCCGCTTCAGTATCAAGAAATAATTTGAGTTCAGCTTGGCTGCCAATTTCCATGGCAGTTGAGCTTTTAATAATAACGCCACCGCCACCGAGCTTTATTGTGCTAAAACGATGATCTGGTTCATCTTGCTGGTGCAAAATAAATGACATCATTAAATCTATCTTGCGAGCTTGGTGATTTAAATATTCAGCTAAGGATTCAGCATGGTCGCTTAAATGACGTAACGGGCGAAGTGCTTGAGCTTCAATGCTGGCCATTTCGCTAGCTACGCGAAATGCGTAGGGCATGGCTTGCTCTAAACTCGCTTCAGACGGCGCAGTTTCACCTTCAGCAAGTGGTTTCACGTTAATGTTAACGTTGTGCTGAATAGAGAAATACTCATCGAACTGGGCTTTTTTTTCTTCTAGGCTTAGGTTTTCCATCATATCTCCCGCCACTTATCTTGTACGGCCAGTAGCTTACACGTAGTATACGCACTTTACTATTTTGAGATTGCCCCGTCATCACACCTTTGGACTAAGCGCGCATTATGTATTTTCCTCTTCCCGCTTTTATTGCTTATCGGTATGCGAAATCTGGCCCAGCGCAGTCGTCTAGCCAAAATAGCTTTGTTTCCTTTATCAATCGCTTTTCGGTAGCCGGTATTGCACTTGGTCTAACGGCGCTTATTATTGTGCTTTCGGTAATGAACGGCTTTGAAGCCCAGTTAAAGCAGCGTATTTTGGGCATAGTGCCGCATATTGAAATTAATGCCCCTGTTGATGAAAGCTTTGTAATGGGCTTGCCCAATGTGGTGGCAAGCATGCCATTTCGAGAAGCAGAGGCGGTGGTGCAATCTCGTTCCGATTTACGTGGTGTACAGTTACATGGTGTGCAAGCAGACAGCATGGCGCAGCACACCATGGTTGCTCACGAAATGCAGCAGGGCGATTTTGCAAGCCTAACAGCAGGTAGCTATAACGCCATTATTGGCAGGGCGCTGTCTATGCAGTTAAATGTGCGGGCTGGCGACAAACTTCGGGTAATGGTGGCTGGAGCCAGTGTTTACACGCCATTTGGACGCATGCCAAGCCAACGGTTGGTGACGATTTCAGGCGTATTCGACATGGGCTCGCAAATGGATGACAAAGTTATTTATATGCAGCTTGATGATGTGAACCGTTTACTGCGCGATGTTTCAGGCAAGAACACAGCTACTCGATTATTTTTAGATGATGCCTTTTTGTATCTAGACACACTAAAGCCTATTGTTGAGGCTGATTTACCTGTTCGTACATGGCGCGAGCGCCAAGGCCCTTTGTTCGATGCTGTAAAAATGGAAAAGAATATGATGTTCTTAATGCTGCTATTGATTATAGCCGTGGCAGCGTTTAATTTGGTTTCATCGTTAGTGATGGTGGTGTCTGAAAAACAAGGCGACATTGCAGTACTGCAAACCCAAGGCATGCTACCAATCACCATTATGACGGTATTTGTTTTAAACGGATTGTTTAATGGCGTGAAAGGCGCGGGTATTGGATTGGTGGCTGGTGTGGTGATTACTTTACTACTAAACCCCGTCATGAGTTTACTGAATGTGCCTATTGCGTTGTCGTCAGATGGGCAGGGGTTACCGATTGATATGCACTGGCTGCAAATAGTTTTTGTGACCCTGTTTTCATTGTTGCTTTGTATTGTAGCGAGTATTTACCCTGCTAGGCGTGCCATGAAAACCCAACCTTCGCAAGCACTTCAAAACGAATAAGTTAGTGAAATTGCCGTGCAAATTGCGGCAAAATTCACTATAATCGCGGTCTTTAAATTTCGGCCAGTGAGACGTCATGAACAAGAATTTTATCACCTCGCAAGCGTTGCTTCAGGATTCCTTTCGTTTAGCAGCAAAGGTGTATGATGACGGGTTTCGCCCCGATTTCATCATTGGTATTTGGCGCGGTGGTGCACCTATCGGCATAGCGGTACAAGAATTTTTTGAGTTTAAAGACTATTCTACCGACCACATTGCGGTGCGTACTTCTTCTTACTATGGCATTAATAAGCAATCTAAAGAAATTCGTGTTCACGGTTTACACTACTTGGTGGAAAACGCAGACGCAGAACATAAGCTACTTATTGTTGATGATGTTTTCGATTCGGGCCGCAGTGTAGATGCGCTTATTCAGCAAATTCGCAAATTGATGCGTTTGAATATGCCAAAAGACATTCGTATTGCATGTCCATGGTACAAGCCTCAGAACAACACAACTGATATTGTGCCTGATTACTACGTAAACGAAAGTGACGAGTGGTTAGTGTTCCCACACGAAATCGCTGGGTTAAGCGAAGAAGAAATTCGTGAAGGCAAAGGCGAACTAGCCGACGTTATGGATATCTTATTCGACAAAAAGTAAGCGCAACACGCTAGCTTTTACAAAGACACCCATATTAAAACCGCCAATCAGGCGGTTTTTTTGTGCCTAGATTTATCAAGACACCCACGTTATTTCGGCATTCTCTTATCAAGACACCCACGTTATTTCGGCATTCTCTTATCAAGACACCCACGTTATT
>OJAZ01000347.1_pt1 | contig 23284 bp, 25 predicted proteins | sample 1589851 | NCBI WGS metagenome assembly OJAZ01 (sample SAMN05416792, study PRJEB24817) | seawater metagenome | isolation source: Sea water | place: Canada:Atlantic | collected 2013-07 | reverse complement strand
ATCTACACGTAAGGAGTCGTCGGCAGCGTCAGATGTGTATAAGAGACAGAAATCAAGGTATGATGAAATATATAGAAAAAGATTTGGTATACCTCAAACTTATACAGATCCTTGGTGGGATAGAGTATCACCAGCTTACTTTGCGTTTCAATCTAATGCAATGTTTGATATACCAACACATATTAATTGTGTTAATAATATAGAAGAATTTAAAAAACAGTTACCAGATAGAGCAGAGGTATTAATAGAAGATGAAATACCAGATGAAAGAGGCACTAGATTTACATTAATAGGTAAGATATGAAACGAGTAATTTATAGTTTGTATGTTGATGTGCCAGCAAAAGAACATTATGGTAACTCTAAAAACAAACATGACACAAAAGAAAAGGCGGGTATTACTGTTGATGCCTTTAAAAAACATTATAGTAAATTAGTTGAAGTTAAAAAGACATATGCTGAAAATATAGATGTAGATTTTCTAATGTTTGAGTATGACGAACAATACAAAACATTTGAACAAAACTTCTTAAAAGACTTTCCTATGTTTACTGGTTATGAAGTTATTAACTTCTATAAAATACACTTACTTAATGAACTATCAAAGACTTATGATGAAATATTATACCTAGACTTTGATGTAATACCTTTAACAAATGAGTCTTTCTTTGATGTATGGGACTTGTCTAAAGGCATTTGTGTATATAATAATAACAGTCATGTAATCAAAGATGTAACTGTTGCCCAAAGCATTAGAAGTCCATCAGCAAAATATTTTAATTGTCATGCTATGCTTTTGGAAAATGGTTTAAATCCTAGAAATGACGTTATCAATACAGGTATTATTGGTGCCAGAAAAGAAGACATACAACAGTTAGATTTTTTTGGTAAATTTAAAGACACAATTGATCTAATGACAAAATTAAGAAAAGACACCAGTGGGTTATATCCACAAAACATTATTGATATGTTTAGATACGATAACGAAACTATCTTCTCATTTAAGAAACAAATAAACAGTGTAGCTATTCAATGGTTAGATAATAAGTGGCATTACTTCCTAGATACACAAAAATTTATACCTAAAGAAGTTAAGTTAGTACATTGTATTTGTAAAGACTTTGATTTAGTTTGGAGAAGATATGCTTAAAATATGTACTGTATATTTCAAAGGTTTCTACACACCCGACTATGTAAGTAAATTATATAGAAGTCTAAAGAGAAACAGTACAGTGCCTTTTGAGTTTATATGTTTAAGTGATACTAATGATATCGAGGCAGATGTTATATTACCTTACAACCATCATAGTGATATAAAGAAACACTGGCATAAGTTAAAGTTTTTTAGTCCTCAATTTGGAGGTCAAAAGCCGGGTGACGATATTATCATAATGGATATAGATCAAGTTATTACAAATAATGTTGATGATCTTTTAAATCACCCTGTTAATGATAATGAGTTAGTATCATATGGACAGTGGTGGGATACTAAATTAAAGTTAAACGGTGGTTTCTATAAGTTTAAATCAGGTAGTCTAAAAAGTATATGGGACGACTTTTCATTAAATCCAGAGTTTTGGCAATTGAATTATTACAATACTGGTGTTGTTCATCACAAATACTATGGAGAACAAAACTATGTTAATTGGAAAGTACAAGAACATAATATAAAATTAACTCTAACACCACAACAATGGTTATGCAAATATACAGACGACTTCAAACAAAATTTAGAATTAAATAAGATTTATAGTAAAAAATTTAATACTGATTACATGATACTTGATAATGTACATAAATATATTAAAGTGATACATTTTACTGGTGTTGGTAAAACTATTCATCAATCAAATGCAAAATTTATAAAGGACAATTGGTATGAATGAGGACGATAAAAAATTTGAAAAAGGTATGAGAGATTATGTGGAGATGACATATGATTGGGATAAAGAAAAAGAAGTTTTAGATACAATGAAACAATGCCAAAGAAATTATGATTATCAAAAATGGAATAATAAATATCCAGAATTAAAAAAACATATCATACACCAATTATTATATGTAGCACAAAATTCTCCTAGTAAACAATATGAATCTCATTATGATGTTTATTATACAGCAGATAGAAAAGTTATAGAAGAAATATCAAAATACACCTGGGGTAATACACATAGAAGACACCCACCATCTACTTGGAGAAATGGACAAGCAAACGCTAGTATCTATATTCTATGGGTTGCAAAAGAGCCAGATACAAATTTAAATTGTAATTCAGATGGTACTAAAAAACCAAATTCACACCACGAAAGATGGTTTAATTCTTATTGTAGCATAGGAATATCAGTAGGATTAACTATGAGAGCAGCAGTTAAAATGGGATTTAAAACTGGTGCAAATAAAAATCATAATGATATGAATGGTAATGATTATTGGGAAAAAAAATTAGGTATATTAGATGATGTTAAAGCAGGAACTAAAAGAATAACATATGGTTTAGGTATAGGATATCCACAAGGAGATAGACCTCGTTATGAATCAGATGATACTGAACTTTTAATCGGTGCCTCTAATGGTAGTAAAATAAGTTTAACAGACCAAGAAATTAGTCCTAGTCAGATTAAAGGTGGAATGAAAATGAGAAAAGGTTTGATTGTTGATATTAAGGGTAGAGAAAATACTATTGTCAAAGACCCTTATGGCGTAGAACATACATTACCTGAAAAACCTACTTCTAAAATTAATACATCTTTACATAGTATTAGAAATATAAAAGCAATTGAAATAAAATGAGAATAATCTGTTGTAAATTTGGTGATAAGTTTAATCAATGGCATGTTGATAATCTTAAACATATGATAGACAATTACTCTGGTCTAAAGTATGATAGTTTTGAGGTTATAGAAGATGACCTATATGGCAATTGGTTTAATAAGTTTCAAATGTACGATAGATTTAGAGATGGTGAGAATTTATACTTTGATTTAGATATGGTTATCTATGATAAGCTACCAAATCTAATTAGAAAAAACTTTACACTACTAGACGACACATGGTGGAGAGAGCCCGCTCACACACCGCTAAACTCGTCTATTGTATCATGGACAGGCGATGTATCATATATATGGGATAAGTTTAAGAAAGACGATTTAAATTATATTAAAACTTATACTAAAGGAAGTGATGAGTGGTATTACAAAAATATTAACTATGAAACATACGATAAAGTATGTCCTTCAATTAAAGATTACCTCTATCAAAAACCGCCACAATTTAGTGTTTGTACATTAGGTCAAATGCACCATTTACAAGAAAAAGGTTGGTCTGGTTGGTATAGTGATTACTTTACTTCTTTAAAATAATTGATAAAGCGTTATATAATAAATCTGTTTTAGTTTTACTTTGTCTTATAAGTTTCTTTTTTTCTATATCTGTAGATTCTCTTATATCTTCAACTTCAAATAATGCAATTTTTAAAGCAAACAAATGATCTTCGTTTTCTTGGTCTTCGGTAATAAGTTTAATTATTTCACCAAAGTAATTATCTTTAGCAATCTCATTTCCAACAAGACCTGCATCTTTAGCATATTTAAGTGCTTGTTCTTTATACAATTCATGTTCAGTTTTAGTCTTTTCGTGTGTTGACTCATGTAATTGATCAAGTGTCATAAATTTATTAAGCGCTTGATATTGAGGGTTTTCTTCTTTGAATGGTATGATAGTAGTAAATACAGACTTCTTATCTTCCGTTGTTGTTTGTATTTCTATATTCTGTCTTTCATTATCGACAAAGTATGCCGTTAGAAAATTATCTTTTAGATATTCTTCAGTTATCATTTTTGTTCTCCTTTATGTAGTCATATAAATTTATTTGAGGTGACCAACCTAAGTTATTTAGTAGGGTATTATCAGCAAGGTTATCCAATCTTTCGAACTTGTTTCCCACGACACGTTCACAGTCAATTTTGAAATAATCAACTAACTCTATAAGATTGTTTGTTCTCCCAGAACCTATATCTGTAATACCCCTTACGTTTGAATTTATCAAACTATTTATCGCTCTCACTAAATCATCAACATGTAAAAAATCTCTACTATGGTTTGTATTGATATAAGGAACATCATGTCTTAATATTCTTGGTATCAACATAGTCTCTCTAGCATTAGGTCCATATACTGTTGTAAATCTCATACCTACACTGTTCTTATGGGCAATTTGTTCTAAACCATATTTACTCATAGCATATGGATTCTTCCATGGCTCATGTGCTGTTGAAGAACTTGCGTATAGGATTCTTGTGTCTTTAAAATAATCGAAAAGTCTTTGACCGGCGATTACGTTTTGTTCCCAATATTCTGTTGGTCTATCTAAACTATCTCTAACGCCAGAAAGACCAGCAAGATGTATTACTAAATCTACGTTATGTTTTAGATCACAGGTTAATAAGTTATCACCTGATTGATCGTCTATACCGATTATTGTATGATTGTCTTTTAGAAAGTTATATAGATGTTGACCTATAAAGCCTTTATGGCCTGTTAATAATATTTTCATTGTGTTTCATTACGATTTATGTATTCTCAAAAAATAAGTTGCTGCTGTTACTGGTGTTCCATCTGGAAACTCTTGTGCTCTGTAATCGTCTGCATTTACAAAACGGGTTTGGCGATTACCAGAACCATTTAAAATTGTATCACCCATACCAGAACCTCTTTCATTACCATCACCGGTTGCTCCTAAGTTATAACTTAAAGCGTAACCATCTGCTGACTCATGAGCAGTTTTCTTTATCCACTCTTGTGCTAAAGTTCCAAACTGTGCTGTAGAATATTGTTGTAAATGATTACCAGAATTAACATAGAAAGGTGCTTCATATGATGAATTGGCACCATCAACTCTATACAAATAATAGTTAGTAATAGTTGTAGGTTGATCTAATGTTTCACCAATCTCACCAGCTGAATATAATGATGTATCAGCTCTTGTATCTGAATAAACAGGTGTTAAATTACCACTAACTTCGGTAGAACCTGTTACAGTTGTTGCTGATGATATGAAATATGTTCCTGCTTGTTGTGTTGTCGTAGTAGCAGCTGTTAATAAATCTATTGCAGGGTGTAAAAATGTATCTTTAACATCTTGTAAAGACATTGCTCTAATATGTCCAGCTGATGTATGATAAACAGGCCATGTTGTTCCTGTATCTGCTGTTGGAGTATCTGAAGTGCCAGTTGATGTTATCTTATCATAGTTGATAGTAACTGTACTTGGTTCAGCTGTTGTTGCTTCACTTGGAAATGATGTTGTACTTGTACTCATTGATCCAGCTTGTTTTCTCGTATCAGTAATAGTTCCTAAAGAACCACCTGAAGAAACAACTGTTAATGCTACACTTGGACTTAATGAATATTGATATACAAATTGATCAACAATGGCATTTATATTTGCCGTAGTCATCTCTTGTAAATTTCCACTATTATTCTTTAAAGGTACTCTAACTGCCATATTAATTTCTTTCTCTTATACTTATAAGACTCTAAATTAAGAACCGGCGCCAAATATTTGTTTAAGAATACCGCCAGAAGCGTTTTGTATTTGTAAATCAACAACATCTTTCAGTTGTGCTTGTCCTACAGAGTCATCTGCTATCTTGTCGATTGTAATTGAATCGTCAGCATAATTATTTGTGACCAATGAACCGGTAGTAATCATTGTGCCTGTTATAGCGCCAACACTACCTGTCGTTATTAATGTTCCTGTTTCATCTGGAAGTGTAAGTATTCTATCAGCAGTTGGGTCGGTTACAGTCAAAACTGTTTCAAAATCGTTAGAAGTTGATCCTTCAAAAGCAATAGATTTATTTTGAGCTAACACAAGCGTAGAATCAAATACTGTAAATCCAGTTGAAGATGTTATATTACTAGAACCTGCTGGGTTGATTGTTGTAACACCAGCTACTAAAGGACTATTAACTGTTAAAGCGTCATTAATAATAATAGTAGTTGAATCTGTAGATGATAAAGTGTTTCCACTTATTTGAATTGTTCCTAAACTGTGTGTTGATCCAGAGGCAGTTAAATTACCAGTGATTGTTACATCATCAGGCAATCCAATTGTTAATGTATCGGTAGCACTTACTACTGCAGTTATTTCATTAGCAGCTCCTACAACATTTAAGATATTACCACCACCAATTTGTTGTGTAGTAGATGTGCTATCTCTCAACGTGAAACCAGCTGTATTTACAGCAATACTAATAGTTTCGTTCATAGCGTCAACTAAATTAGTTGATGTGATAGAACCACTTAGGTTAGCGATATCGCCAAAACTGTTTGCCGACTGATCGTTAAACGCCAGTCTAAAGTCTTCTAGTGTATCGTCTTTTGCTATAAATTTTACTGCCATGTTATTTTTTTACAACCTCTTTTAATAATTCTTTTATTTCTCTTAATTCTGCCTTTAGATTATTTATCTCTTTACAAGCAGTCCTTAAATCATCACCTTGTTTATTTCTCGCTTTATGACGAGCCATATATATCATATAGTCACTAGAAGTAGTAATCACAGCGTTTGAAGAAGTATCTCTTAATAAACTTGCGTGTCCTTCTACTTTTAATCTAGCCATTATATCGCCAATGCTATTCCTCTAAAGTCTTTTAGTCTCGGTGCATATGGTGATACACTACCTCTTAATACTATCTTAATTTCAAAAGAAGTAAACTCTGATAAACCACTAACACTAAATTGACGATCTCTAAAATCGTTATCTTGTACTTCATCGCCTACTGATGGGTCAATCGCTTGATCAGGTGCGCCATCTATATTAAATGGAGTAAACTCTATGTCTTTAATTCTTCTTGTTTCTTCACCACCACTTATTCTAAAGTATGCTTGAATTGAAGAAGATGATCTAACACTTGCCGCAACTCTTATATCTAAAGCTGTTGATGGGTTTTCTAAATTAACTGTTTTAGTTACATATACACCTTCAGAAGAACCACCTTCTACTGCTGTGTCTTCTTCAAAATCAACTGTGTTAGTAATTTTTGCTACAACAGATGCACCAGCAGCTGGCGCAGTAACCATAGTTAAAGTTGTACCAGAGACTGTGAAGTCATCAACTGGTTGTAATTTTAATCCGTTTTTCTTAACTGCTAATAAGTGAACACTTGATGGTGTTCCTGATAAAGTAAAAGTTACATCTGATCCATCGCCTGTAAATGTGTCAGTTGATGAAACACTAGGATTATTTAATCTGTTATTAATCGCAAACGCATTTGTTCGTTTCATATCTATAAATGGTGATAAGTTTACGTTAGCTGAACTTATATTTAAATCAACAACTAAAGAATTTTTACCTGTCATTTCATTTGTTTCATTTATAGAACTAGCAACTAGTCTCGGTGAAGTAAAGTAAATGTTATCACCTATAACTGTATTTGATGCTGTGGTATCAAGTGTAAATGGTGTCTCTGTACCATGAACTGACTTACCAGTTGTAGTTTTAATTGTTGCTGTTAATTCTGTTCCAGGTTGTGTAATTTGACCAATCTGTAATTGCATTACATCAAAGGCTCTATTTTCTGTAGCCACTATTGAACTACCACCAACATCACCAGATGACGTTGCTGTACCACTTGTTGTAATATCATAACTATCTAAAGTTATATTTGAAATACTTGTGAATGTACCATTAATGTCAGTTGCGTTAATGCCGTTATATACACCAGAAGCGATACCTGATATTGTTACGTTATCACTTGTAGAGTGCATACCGTGATTTTTGTGGAACACTCTTATGACACCAGTGCCATTAAATGTTCTTAATGAATTAGCGGGTAATACTCTTGTAGGTAAAGCTTTATTTGCTAGTGTAAGAGTACCTGAAGTAGTAACATCAAATACTGCTTTCTTCAAATTGAATTTTAAATCTTCCATTTGTTCAGGTGTCCATGTACTATCATTTGCTGATTTAAATAATACACCTGTCGCTGGTTGTTTAGATACTGTTCTATCACTACCAATTACTGTATCACCTAATCTTGCTGTATAAGCTGCATACTTTGTTGAATCAGTTTTTAATACTAGACAATACTCTACACCCTCTTGTAAATATACAGGAGATGGGAAAGTAAATGTTGTTGCTAAACTTGCGTCTGTACTTACATTTACAGCACTAGGATTTAAATATTTTTGTGCGAATGGTATTACATCATTTGTAGGATACCCATTGCTCATTCTTCTAATTTCAGCTCTTACTGGAATTGTAGTTGATTTAGTAGCAAAAAATGTATCAACGCTTGTAATATAACAACCATCTGCTTGGTCAATTATAAATGATTGCGCTAATGGGTCTGCACCATTGCCGCCTCCATCATTTCTTTCTGGTGGTGGTAAAGTAACTGAACTTGAAGATGATCTTGTAATTCTTTGTGTCTCTGATACGTTTCTTCTTATTACTCTTACTTCTCTTGTTGAAATAATTGCTTCTCTTACAGTTTCTTGTAAACCTTTAGCAGAATAATCTGCCTCTGCTGATGTTGCACTATCAACTGAATTTAAATTTGCGTTAGTAGATGAACTTGTTAATCTGAATACTCTTTTACCTGTTCTCCATCTTGGGTTAGTATCTACTGTTGGATCAGGTATTACGAAAGTACCACTAGCCGCACCATTGGTGTCAGTTATAATGTTACCACCAAGTGATCCACCAGTTGGTGTAATGTATGCTGTAATTAATTGTTCATCAAAGTATGGGAAAACTTGTGTATTTGGTCTCATACCTTGAGCAGTAAATGCGATTGATCTACTTCTAATAAATGGAACAAAGTTTATACCTACAACTCTATCACCTAAACTTTGAATAACAGTTTGTGGTCCAACTTCTGTTCTAATACCGCCTCTAGTCTGTACAACGTCTCTACTTGTTGTTGTAGTACGTGTTCGACCATTTTGAGAAACGTTTGATCTAGGGTTACCTGACCATTGATCTTGCCATTCATTCCATTCTGTACCTAGTGGAACATTTGCTATAGATTCATTTGATAATCCCATCGCTCTTCGTAAGTTATCAAAAGTACCATTTAAATTTACTACAATGTCTGGCGCTCTAGCTGTTTCTTTCCACTCATCTAGTGGTGGGTCTAAATCTACATCACCAATCCAATTGAAAATCATAAATGGTTGTAGATTTTCTGTTTTAGTAGCGAATGGTTGATCTATTACAGTTGTCTCTGTGTAAGGTAATGTTACAACATCACCTGTTAATTGATAATTAGCAGCTGTTCTATCTGCTGATGTTATTACTGAACCATCTTCGTCTATTTCTTCAAACTCAATGTTGTCTTCATTAAACATTGGTCTTGCTTGACCTTTAGCTCTATCAATAGATAATTTGTAATCATTGTTTCCAACATCACCAACATTGTGACCTGTAAAGTTATCTACAACAAATCCATTTTTAAATCTATCAAAACCATTTGCGTCTTGTATTTGTAAAGATTGTGCATCAGCTTCTAATAATGAAAGTTGAGTATAGTATTCAACGTTCTGTATTCTTTTTTCTAAACGACCAATATCTCTCATTGTATATCGTCTATTATCTTGTTTGTTGATGATCACTTCGTCTGTATCAAGCGTATATGCCGGTATTTCTAAAGTTGCTAAGTGTAAGTTACCTTCTAAATTTTGTGGCGCTAAAGGGTTCAATGAAGAAGCACCTTTAATTACTTTTAATTCACCACCTCTTGTGATGAAAATTTTATCTATTCTACTTAAATAAAACTCAAAGTCAGTTGTAATATCTGAATTAAATTCTGGCATGTCTATTGTAGAGTGACCTAATCCATTATAACTTCTTTCAAAGTCAGAACCTGATGTTGAACCAGGTAAAGTAGAAGCGTCATCTACTCTAGGTCTAAAATCTAAACTATCTCTTAATTCGAAAGTTGTTCCTAGTGTTTCTGAAATATAACTAGGTATGTTCTCGTAAGCAATAACACCTGAATAAGAATCTACATCAAAGTAATCTCCTGTTCCATGTGTGAAGAAATCAAAGTTAATTAATAATTGTCCAGTTGGTTTTAATGCACCTGGTTTTAATTTAATTCTACCTATGTCATAGAAGTTATCTCTTTGACCATTATCTAAATCAAATCTACTTGTAATGTCAGTATGAGAACTTGTTGCTGTTGTTCCAAACGCAGGTGACATGTAAATATTATTAATTTTGAATATATCTGCTTTCGCTAGACCAACAACACCACTTTCTATAATTGATTGTGATGCTATATTAATTGTTTGAGCAGATGATAAAGTTTTTGATTTAGAACCTGCAACTGATCTACTTAAAGTAGCAGTAAGTTTTACTTTATGACCAGCAAAGTTAGCACCAAAATCTAGTGTTAATGTTTTACCCGCTGGAGATCCACCTAAAGTAATTATAGACCCACCTTCGTGGTTATTACCGGAAGTGCTTAAACTATCACCAACACTACCTGTTCCACCAGAACCAGTAGTCATTATTGTTACAGTGTAATCATCAGAAGCATGTGACACAAACGTTTCATCTGAACCAGCAGTAAAAGTTTCATCACCATTTGATGTTAATGTTTTAACGAATTGTCTTCTAACATTAAAGTTAGTATCTTCTTGGCCACCATTAGATGCTGTTTTTAATGTACTTACCGTTGTATTTGGTAATTTGAATATTGATATGTTTTGTTCTGGATTTTGTAACTTGGCTCTTCTTCTTGTTGGAATACCACCTGTTGTAACATCACTACTACCAACGGCAGCTGTTAAAGTTAATTCTGTTTGTGATATAATATTTCTTACTATACCTATGACAGTAGCACCAGCATCATTTGTAAATGTTATTGAATCATCTACTTTTAATTCTGTTGTAAATTTAGTACCTTTACCTCTTACAGTAGCGCTTGAGTTTGCCACGGTAACGTTACCTGTCATTTCTACATTAGAACCTTGAGTAGCGTTTAAAACTGTATCTGCTGTGTATGTAGGAGACCCTGCCATACCAACTTGTTTTGTTTGTTCAAAGTCAAAAGAAGTAGCACCTTTAAAGCCAATACTGTCTGCTTGAATTGAACTAGTTGCGTTAGATATATCACCTGTTACTGTTTCACCAGCAGAGAAAGAACCTTGTACATTTGATAATACAACTGTTGTGTGAGCAGCTGTAGGATTGCCTGATTGAGCTGTAACGTCCAATGAAGTTGTTCCATCAGCGTCAAATAATTCAAAAGTATTCGCTGTAGTATTTCTTACAACACAAACTCTTGCTCCAGAGTTTACTACACTAGCTACAGAGTAAGTACCACCTGTTAAAGTAATTTGTTGTCCATCTACAAATCCGTGAGAAGATAAAGTAGCAACAGAAGGATTAGCAGCTGTGATTGCTATTGCCGCACTTTTCGTTGCTGTGTCTGACATAACAATACCAGTTGCGCCAGTAGTTGCGCCAGTCAATCTTTCACCAGTTGTAAATGTAGCACTAGTTGTTAAGTCAACATGTGTAAACATTTCTACGTCAAATAGATAATGTTTATAGACACCTGTATTTGCGAATATGTCAGATGTTTCTTCGCCTGATACATATTCAAAACCACGTGATTTTGCTCTACCTATTTGTGTAACATCAACACCAACTGTTAATACTTCTGTTCCTCTAGCATTTGTTGGGTCTCTGTATAAATTTAAATTTTTAAATGCTTCTGTATGACCTGATACAAAACTGATATCTGGCGATCCATAAACGTTTGTTACATGTACAAAGTTTTTTACATTAAATCTTGTCTTGTTATTATTAGCACTATCTGTATCTCTAGCTTTATCTACATCAACATATGTAGTTGATAATATTTCTCCCTCATAACCATTTACATAAGCTTTAAAAGGAGATACACCAACAGCAAGTTTAGTTTCTAATCCACCATTACTAGATGTGTTGATACCTCTATTTGTTCCATTTAATAAATGTTCTCTAATATCAAACTCTGGATTAGTTAAAACATAGTCACCTGATTCATCAAATGTTCGTCTTGCTAATGTTTCTGCTAAAATATTATATTCTGTTGCTCTTGCTTGACCTTTAATATTTCCATTTTCTACTCTTAATATTTCAAAGAAGTTAGAATCTTCTGTTGAAGATAATGTTTTTTTAGTTAGAGTTAATTGAATTTTAAATCTGTGAGCGCCAGGTGCATTAAGATTAGAACTACCTGTAGCATTGTCATTTAAACTTGCGTCATCATTTGAAGTTATAAATGTTTCTGTAATAGTATAACCAACTCTATATGAAGGTGTGTTTGTGTATTTGTCTAGTATTAAAGTTTCTGAATCTGCTTTAACAAAGTAACCATTAATGTAATAAGTACCAGCCTCACCAATCGCAGCAGAACCTGTAGCAGTTGTATTACATACACATGATACAGCAACACTATCACTATTGATACCTGTAATTGTTTCGCCATCTGTAAATACGAAAGATGTATTGTTTGTACCGGTCTTTTCGTATTTTACATAAAGAGTTGCTGGATCAGAACTTACTAAAGCATCTGTACCAACTATCTCTGCGACAACACCTGAAGTGCCACCTGTAATAATTGTTCCTGTTGTAAATTGTTCTAAAGTATTTGAAATAGCGATACTTGTTAATTTGACTGCGTAATATTTTTTATCAAATGCTACACCACCAGGTATTACAATAGACCCTTGTTTAAACATGTGGTCACCAAATTTCTCAATCTGGTTTTGTAGTATGGTTTGTGATTGTGTTAATTCTCTAGCCTGTACAGCAAATGCTGGTCTAAAAAGAACTCTATGGAATTTTTTATCTTCCGTAGTGTCATCAAAGTAAGGTGAGAGATTAAAGTCAGTTGGACTTGGCATTTAATTCCTTTTTAAAATTCAATTATCAGTTTAACGTTTTCCGTTTGATCTGCTGCTCTTGTAATCGGTGATCTATTTTCTACATAAACAACATCACCGGTATCATGGTCTATTTCAGGAGAAGAATATCCGCCTGAGAATTCAACATTAACAACCGCAGTATTTTGTGCAACGTTTGGAGTACCAGTCACAGCAGAGTTTGCTCCTGTGATTACGTTTGCTCCTGAGAAAGCAACTTGATTACCATTACTATCTATACCAGCGTCTTGGTGTCTTGTTTGAACATAGTAAAGAATGGCATTCACGGGATCCCAAGCAATTACTTTTCCACCAGCGCCTGTTGTCGTTTGAGTTATTTCTTCATCTGGAAGAAATGTTCCTGATGGGTTATTAATTTTTACAGCATATGTTGCTCTCAATGTAGCGCCAGTCGCTGCTGATCCGCCTGATTTTGGATCTCTTATTAAAACTATTTCTCTGAAGTCATTAGTTGCAACAAAGTCACCTGAGTTTGCTGTTTCTGCGCCTTCTAAATTTGTGTTCATCATTACGAAGAAAGCACCTAATTCATTTTTACAATTTGCACCATGACCCCCTTTAGGACCTATGATAACATCTAATTCTCCACCAGCCAAGTCTGTTGAACCAGCAGCTATGATTTGTGCGTTACTAACTGTTCCAAAAGTGTATCCTGTTCCACCAGTTGTTACAGTCACAGCAGTTATTAAACCACCTGCTACTGTTACTGAACATTTACCAGCTGAACCATCACCCTTAATATCTATATTTGTGAAAGTACCATTGATACCACCAGAACCTGGTGATTTAATTTTTATTATATCTATCTTGCCATCTACTGCTGCTGATATTACATTTGATTGTCCTGTTCCAGCATTAACATTTTCTGTGACTGCCATGAAATCTGTAGATAAGAAATTTGTTTGTTCAGCCGCTGTTAGGGTATACAAATATTTCCATTTATATCCATCAGCAGTTTCCAAAGTATTAATATTTGTTCCTGTTGGTTGAACTGTTGATTGAGCACCACCATTATTGTCTAAACATTTATAAACATTGAAATCAGAATTTAGAACATAGAATAATGAGTCAAATAACGTAGTTTTATTTCCTGTTGAAACAACTTTTGCTGTTGTTGAGCCAGTTTGAAATTCACCATAGTCATGTCTGTAAGTATCGTAAATAGTACCAGTTGTCCAATTGTTTCTTGGAATAACAAAAGCAACATTAGTAGTAGTAACTCTTTTTACTGCTAATAGATCATCAAATGTATTGAATTCTGTTGCGTTTGTATCTGATGGTAAAATTGGTAATGTATCAGAACCCTCATAGTCTGTTCGACCATCGCCTCTTAAAAGAGTTGTCCAAGTTTGTGCTCTACCTATTCCTAGATAGTAAACGTTAGGGGCTGCTTCAGAGAAAGATTCTCTAAATTGTTCTGAGTTATGTATTCTAAATTTGTTTGTAATTATCGCTGGCATATATCTATTTATACTGTTTTATAATCCTTCTTTATTATATTTATAACGTATTAAACATTATTATTACTAAAAATTATGGATTTGGTTGTGCTTGTGTTGTCTGGCTCCATTTAACTGTTGTATTACTAAATTTCTTATTACCTTTTGTGTTACTAAATTTTACTGGTTTAAATGTATAGACTTCAGCAGGGTAATTAAAGTTTATTTTGATTTTTTGACCTTCTTCGTGTGATGTTAATACGAATATTCCTGGCGTTCCATCTAAACTTGTTCTTGTTCCTGTTACTAAAATCTCACTTAACCTACGAAATGTAATACCACTACTATTACCATTACTACTAGTGTTTCCTGTAAATGTAGTTGTTCCATATCTCGTATTAGCATATCTATTTAGTGAGTGAAAATAAGGGCCAGTTGAAGCGAATCCGAATTTAGCATGAACTACACCATTTTTAGTTGGTTCAATAAATCTTGTAACTCTACTCATCATACGTATGTTAATAGGCGCTCTTGTTATAGTCACGTCTCTAGTTGCTGGATCGTAAGGCGCTAATGTTTGACCTTGTAAATTATCAGATAAACATTCGTGTGGATTAGGTCTTAAAGTTGTGCCATCTGTATTTGTTCCTAATCTTCTACCGATTATAGCGGCAAATAAAGTATTAAGGATTGTTGAGAATGGAACTAACTGACCACCTTGTTCTCTTGGTCTGGTTCTTAAATCAATTTTGTTAGTAATCTCTACTTGGGCAGCAAGATAGAAACCAGCTGTGTGCATTGTCTTTTTAAAACTGTCTCTCCAATCATTAATTGTTCTTCCAACTTTAATTACATAAGAGAAATCTTGGTAGTATAAACTGTCTTGTATTCTCATTGTATTTTCTGATACAAAACCATCTTCATTAATGAACTGACCTTCAGTATTTACGACTGCACCAACATTTACAGTTGCTGTAGCTAAATCGTTTTTCATAACAACACCTGTTGTTGTTGTAGTTTGTCCTGTGATCCTAGTATTTTCAGCAAACTCGCCTGTTGCGTCTTTAACTTTTAAAATACTATTAATAGATGAAACAACTGTTGCTGTTACAACGGTAGAAGAAATATCAAGTCCGTTTATAACTTCACCTACTTTAAAATTACCAGAAGCATCTTTTACTACAATGGAACTTGGTAATTTAATGATAGGACTAGGTGACGCTTCGTAACCTGCGCCTGGTTCAATCTTTTTAATATTAAGTAGTCTTCCAATTTCTGGACCATATGGAATAATTTTAGCACCACTACCATCAACACTTGTAATTGCTGCTGTAGGTAAAGATTTATAACCACCACCACTATTAATAATTCTAATATCTGTAATATCTCCTGTTCCTGATCCAGATTCTTGTACAATTTTATCTCCTGTATATACATCGCCTCTTACAGTTTCATCTTCTAATACAATATGATCAGATGTTGTAGATGTGCTGTCCTCAGGTGTAAAACCACCATTAACAACTGATACTTTTGCTGTAACTCCACCGCCACCTGTATCTAAATTATTAAAAGTTAAAGTATCGCCAATTACAAAATGAGCACCAGCGTCATCTATCAATACTTCTGTGATCTCACCTGAACCAATATTACCTACTTGAATAATAGCAGTTGTTCCACCACCTGTTAATGGTATATCATCTTTAGGACTTAATAGACCACCGTCATTAGTAATAGTAACCACATTTGGAATACCTGTTACTATTCCTTTAATAAATGTATCTGAAGTATCTGTTGATGTACCTCGTATTTCTTCTGATGTTACAAAAGTACCTATGATAGTTTCTTCATTTAAGATAAATTCTGTAACTGTGTTTGAACCAATTTGAAACTGAAATACATTTTCTATAATAGCAGTTGCGTTTGATGTTTGACCCGTAATTGTTCTTCCAACTAGATCAGATAATTTACCAGTTGTTCCAATTACTCTTAATATTTTTGTAGTGTCAAATTTACCATCTGATACTCTTAAAATATTTTCTCTAGGATAAAGTGTTTGTGAATCCTCATTAAATAAAAATCTAAAAAATACTTCGTGTCCTCTTTGAGTACCTTTTGCTCTATAAACTGATCTTATATTTTTTATAAGTTTTCTTTTATCTACATTAACGTCTAAAATTTCTGGTAATGTATTTAAAAACTCATTTCTAAATTTTGTTAAGAAGTTTGATATTGCTTTATCAGGATCACGGAAGTTTAATAAGTCTTGTATGTTATTTACAGGATTAGGTCTATAATTAGATATAGTTGCTTTCGCTGTAGAAGTTGAACCTACGATAATTTCATCTTGTATAAACTTATCTTGGGCAGATATGAATAATCTATTATTAATTAAGTCTTCTGATAATACTATCGCAGTTGCGTTTGATGTTTGACCTGTTACAGTTTCACCTCTAGTAAATTTACCAAAATTAGAATCCTCTAATAGTATTTTATCACCAGCATCTAATTGGGTTCTGTCTGTATCTATTTTAGAACCATCTAATATTATATTGTTTTCTTGTGCTGTTTCTGTTTCTACTGCGATACCATCTGTTGCTTGTACATTCTCAATAGTAATCTCTGCAGACTCCATGAACCTGTAATACGTCTCAACGAACTCTAAAAATTTAGGGTGATCGGCAAGTACAAACTCAGGTACTTGTTGTTTTATGAGGTTGGATATCTTCCTTGTGAACTTGGCCATTAGTAACTACTTGTTGTTGTATAACCTACTCCTGCATCAGCAGATCCTCCAACAAAAGTGTCAGCAGTGACTGTGATAGATGAATTGGCTGTATCTATTTCTAATATTTGATCTCTTACGGGTACGATATCATTTGAAGCAGGAACTACTGTTAATTCTATTTTAGTTGCAGCTGCACCTCTGATATTTTCTACACTTAATACACTTAAAGAGTTTAATACAATAGCGCCAGTGTTGTAATTAATTGTACCTTGAGTATTATTAGCATAAACTCTTGTTGAACCTACGAAACTGTAACGTCTAACATTACTTGCGCCATCATCATCTAAATAAAATATAGTTGTGGCATCACCAGATACTTTGAAACCTGAACTTTCTAATATACCACCAGCTGCCATATTATGACCAGAGTGTGGATTGTATAATGCGTTTCTAAAGAATACATTATATTTTGTAGAGGCTGCTAATGCTGGTTGAAAGTCTTTTCTAATTTTTAAATTTGTTATGTTTGATAATATAGAACTATCTGTGTTATCAATTAACCCTGTAACTTTTGAAAATCTAAATACACCTTCAAATTTTGTTAAGGTGTTATTATTATAATTTGTAAGAGTTGTTAATACTGCTGATTTTAATGTATCAGAAGTTTTAGTTGTTGTCTTGTTATCATACTTAACATTTGTTGTTAATAACAGTTTAGTTATTTCAGGATCAACGATTACAGGTCTTACAGAAGCAACATTGTATCTTTTTAATTGTGTTACTATACTTTGTTTAGTTATGTTTGTTAAAGTAGAACCTGACGCTGCTTTAATAGCAATCTTAACAACACCATATTGAGCTGTCTCATCATCTTCACCACCCCAAGCAGAAACTGATTGAGCATTTGGATATATTGATTGTACAATAGTTTCATAATCGGTTGTTGTAACTGCTCTGTCTTGTGCTGAATATTGTAAAGGTGCATTGTATCTAATTGACTCTTTTGTTTGAGCATCTGAACCACCTTGAGCAATTGAAGTAGTTGTAATTGAAACATCTGAGAATCCATCAATATTACCTGATAGAGTAAATGCACTTGCGCCATTAGCTTCAGCTCTATTTGAAACAATGTACTCTAATCTAACAATATTACCATCATCTAATTTATTTCCTAATACATCATCACCAAAATATATTTCAAACTTACCATCTTCCATTTCTTGTAAGAAATAAACTTTTGATGTTTGGTTTAAACTTGTTATACCTGTTGCTACTGTGTAAGTAGCAGTTGTAGTATCACTAGATGAATTTTGTATTGAAACTTTTAAAGTAGATGTATCTGCATTGACACTTGGGATAACAAATCTTTGATCAGGATCTGTACTATCAACTATATATTTAAAATTAACTAATGTGCCTTCGTGTAAAGTTATATTTGAAAATCTATAAACACCACTTTCTGGAGTAGTTGTATGTACTGCGTTAGTAACAAACTGATAAGTTTCACCATCAACAGAAGTTGTAAAGGCTGTGCCTTTTCCCATTTCTATTGTTGTTGTAGTTGATGAAATATTATTGAATAGAATATCTACTGTTGCTGTTGCCGACTTAGGTGACGTAGGAGTATAACCTAACATCTTTGCTAATGACACAATGTTTTTTCTTATGTCAGCACTGTCTAGGTACATTTCATTTGCTAACATATTAGCATTGAAACCTAGGTAGTGTGTATTGTAAGCAAGTAAGTCTAGTAAGACAGCAAAACCAGAACCTTCAAAGTCATAATCTTGGAATTCTGATTGATTTTGTAAAAATGATTTTAAATTTGCTTTTATATCGTCAAAATCAAAATCTGAAACTTGTAATTTATTGCTTGCCATCTTATCTTAATCTTTCTAAAAATGTTTCTACTGTAATTGGGTTTTGTATTCCTATAACATAAAATTTAATTTCAAGTCTGTAAGCATTTCTATCAATATCAGGATCAGCGATAATTTGTGTTATCTGTGCTCTTGGCTCAAAGTTGTTTAACACTTCTTCTACTTTTCTTTGTAAGTTTAAAGCAGTCAATGGTGTCATTGGCTCAAATAATAATGCTCTTACGTTACCACCAATCTCTGGGTGAAACGGTCTTTCAAAGTGATTAGTGTTAATCAAGTTTCTAACACTTCGTTTTACTGATTCTACATCAGTCAATTTATTTACATCATTAGTAACAACGTTTCTACCGAAATCTAAATCTAAATCTTTGTAAATTCTAGTAGCACGCTTACTATTGTTAATTGCATCTAAATTGGCCATACCAATATTTATACATGATTAACCAGAGAATACATTAGAACTTCCGGTCGAGGCAGCATTAGCTACCCAACTACCATGACCACCGGTTGCGTCACCTATTCTATGAATAGGGATACTATTTACAAATACTGTTGAACTACCCGCTACTGCAGGGTCACCACAACTAGTAGCGTCACCTACTCTTATAGAAGCAGCGCTGTTTATAGTAACATTTGGCGAACCACCTGTATATGGTGTTTGATGAAAAGGACTAGGTGTCGGACTTGCGTGTCCTACGTGAACATCTAAACCTGATCTAACACATGCTGGCATTATTTACCTTGTGAGTTATACACCTTGAACGATCTTTTTTTACTTTTGTTCATTGATGATTTTTTTACGTTATTTCTATTACCTTGTGATGTCTTTTTAGGCATTCTTTCGTGTGGTTCATAACCTTTTGATATTTTCGCCATTATCTACTTAAACCTTTGGCTGCTTTGAGTGCTGCCTTCTTTTTTTCTATGATTATTGCCTGTCTAATTTTTCTACCCATAGGTATTTTTACAGAATCACTAATTTGTTTGCCTCTTTTACTGACATATTCAACACCAATGACTTTATCTTTAAAATCACCTTGAACAGATATGACTGCTTTCTTCAAACTCATCGCTTCTTTCTCTTTTTCATCACCATTTTCATTCCAAAACTTAAATAGTCTCATTTTACTCATAACTCTTACGCTCCATTAATTAATGTTATCATATTTTACTTGATCTTTCCACGAATCATCAGATTCTTCGTGTCGGCAATTGGTGCAAACTTGCGTTTTTTCCTTTTCGCCATAATTTACATATTTTTTTTCGCCACAATGACAAGAATATCCGCAATTTTGACAATAAATCATATATTCTATTTATATTAGTATTTACATCGCATATATGCGTGTTGGAGATTCGTTTTTTGTTAAATTTTACAGGATTTTACACGATTTTACGTTAAAAGAACAAACCATGAACAAAAAAAGTGAAAAACCTAGTAAAATCAACCCTTTTTTAACCAATTTATTTGCTATTTAACCAATTTTTTTCTTTACAAATGGGTTAAAACCTGTTATATTAGCTATATGATAAACAAAAACACTAATAAAAAAAACAACACTAACAAAAAGGACACTATGACACAAGAAATGACAGAGTTTGTAGAATATTTTAAATCTTTCTATGATGAAGATAAAGACAAGTTTATTACAACAGATATGATTGTAGCTGAAGCTGAATTCTTAATAGAAGAAGATGATGCTGGATATTACGTTTGGTGTGAAGGTGATAGTGATGATAGAGCTACGGTATATGAAAATATAATTGAAAAACACTATAAAACTGAAGCAGAGGCTACAGCGCACTATAAAAAATAAGCAAAATAACCGGTTGACAAACGACCGAATCTATGATACAATATACAGATAATATGAAAAACAACACTAACAAAAAGGACACTATGACTAAACTATCTAAAAACGCAATGAGTGACATTGAGAAATATAACGAGTTGAGAGAACAAGAACTAACGGAGAAAAACACTATGACTATAAAAAACAAAAGAACACAAGAAACTTTACAAAACTTTATATTGAGAGGTGGAAAATTAGAAATTCTACCTGCTCAAAAATCTAACTATAAACATGTTTCTAACTGTCAATCAAAATATGTTTTAAGCTCAAAATTTAGCGCTAGTAGTGTTCATAAGAACAATAGATCATTAGCAGCATAATTAACCGGTTGACAAACGACCGAATCTATGATACTATATTAGTATGAATAACAACAAAGGAGAAAACACTATGATAAAAGAAATGAACACGTTTAACAATAAATTATTTTCAATGTCTATTGAAGACTTGAATAATACTAAAGACTTAATTGCTGACATTATTAAGAACAAAGTAAAGTCTGTAATGAAAGTTGGTATGAAAGTTAATGTAGTACAGAAGACTAAAAAGACTTCTGGTGTTATTACAAAAATCATGCAATCAAAATGTTTAGTTGATTTGTCTGGTAAAATTTACAGAGTACCAATGTCAATGTTGGAGGTTGCTTAATGAAAAAATTTAAAGAAAATATATCAGTATTATTTGGTATCGTTTTTATAATGAGTATGGTAAGTGCCACTGGCGCAGTTGAGGCTGACAATTACCTTATGGGTTTTGTAATGGCTCTTGTTGGTATCACATCAGGTATCTTAACACTAATAACACAATCGGAGGGACAATAATGATTACAGTAACAGATAAATCAGAAACACTATTGGCGGGTATCGGTAAAATGATTGACGCCATGGTAGCAGACTATGGTAAGTTTGGTTATCATACTGAAAATGATGAAGTTAGAAACAATATGTTTAACGAATACAAAGATGGTTTTAAAACTATCGTTGGTCAAAAGTTTATCAAAGTAGTTAATAAGGGTAGTGTAAAAGCTTTTATTGTTAAACAAGATGATGGTAAATTTAAGATGGGTGATATACTTAAAGCATCTAGTTGGAGAGCTCCAGCAAAGAATAGTGCTAGAGGTAATGTACTAGAAGCTGGGTATTCTATTCAATGGACAGGACCACTATATTTGAGAGGGTAATATGAAAAAAGGTACAGAATATAAACACACGCCACCAAAAGAAATGATGAACACTATGGCATTTGTTATGATTAGAAATATTGCTTATAAACAAATAGCAAAAATGAATAAAGAAATAAAAGAGACTATTCAAGTTGAGAGTGATCTTTTGGATATTATTGATATCAATATGAAAAATCAAATCAATAGTATTATTTACAACTATAAACAACAGGTGAAAAAAATATGAAAAAAGGTAAATGTAATGTGTGTAGTAAAGTATTTACACCAAAGAAAGATGTTTCTATTAGAGGAAGACTAGGACCGATACCTGTTGATCTATGTAAAGGTTGTTTGCCTAAAGTATTGAAACATGATGAATTAAGTTTAAGAGATACAAGGAGATAATATGAAATACGGTGATAAAATTATGAATACTGATTACTACAATGATTTAAAAAGAACAAGTAATAATCTTGCTAAAAAATACTTATCTCACCCTTTAGAGTGTAGTATCGCCAAAGGTATTCCTATGAAGTTTTTACCTTTGTTTAAAGAGTATAGTAGAAAGGTAAAAGGTTTAAGAATTAGATATAGAGGCAATTCAAAACCTGGTTATAGAAGACCTAGAGACTTTGTTCATATGGCATATGCCGATACTTTTGCCATTTATGTGAGAGGCGAATAGTGAAAAAAAATAATAAAGGTTTTACATTAATTGAATTACTTGTTGTTGTGGCCATCATTGGTATTCTGGCGGCTGTCGGAACTGTTGCTTATAATGGTTATACTACAGCGGCTAAGAAATCTGTAACCAAACACAACCACTCCATCATATATAAAACTGTGTTGTTGGAAACAAGAAGATGTTTAATAGATTCATCTTCTAACATGTTTGTATTGAATGGAAAAGCTTTTCTTAATTGTTCAGATTTATATGGATCAAATCCTAGTTCTAGTAAAATTAATAAAGCAATGCAAAAGTTTTTTACTGCTAAATTTGAAAATGCTTTTAATAAGAATGCTCGTGTAGTTTGGCCAGGACCATATCAAGGCACTTGTTATCCATCTGGTTCACAAAACTCAAATTTAGGAGAGCAAGGAGTTCATCACCTAGCTGTTGGTGTTTATCCAAATAGTGTCTTTTTGATCTTTAATACATGTGTTGAGGATAATGGAAAAGCACTAACTAAAGAAATAGAATTACTTGATTACTAATATGAAAATAGATAAGTATCTTAAATGGATTGCGACTGGTTTTCTAATGATAGGTTGTGCTGCTA
>OJAZ01000346.1_pt1 | contig 23467 bp, 21 predicted proteins | sample 1589851 | NCBI WGS metagenome assembly OJAZ01 (sample SAMN05416792, study PRJEB24817) | seawater metagenome | isolation source: Sea water | place: Canada:Atlantic | collected 2013-07 | reverse complement strand
TCTACACGTAAGGAGTCGTCGGCAGCGTCAGATGTGTATAAGAGACAGATATCATCTTTATCTAAATATATTGTTCATATCATAAATAATTGGATTCCGGGTATTTATAATTTAGGTTCAAAAGAAGGCTTAAGCAAAAAGAATTTTGTGGTTCGATTTTTAAATAGCTGTGGTCTTAAAAATATTAATTACAAGAGTGTTTCTGTTAGTGATAGTAATCTTAAGGTTGCAAGGCCAAAGGATATGAGAATGGATGTAACATTATTTGAAAATACATTTAATTGTAAACTGCCATTGTTAACGAGTGAAATAGAAATTGTTGCAGGAGAATATTGTGAAAAATAAATTTAGTAGAAGTTTTAATATTGGTCAGCATTTAATTGAACGAGAAGGTGAGCCTTATTTTATTGCTGATATTGGTGCAAATCATAATGGTTCCTTGGAGAAAGCTAAAGAATTAATCTATATGGCTGCAGAAGCTGGTGCTCATGCGGCAAAATTTCAGCATTTCAAAGCCGAAACAATTGTGAGTCGTGAGGGGTTTGAGAAATTAGGTACAAGGCAAGGTCATCAGTCTGGTTGGAAAAAATCTGTATTTGAAGTTTATAAAAGTGCATCTATTAATCTAGATTGGACTGAAGCATTAGTAAGTACATGTAAAGATGCCGGCGTTGAATTTTTCACTAGTCCTTATTCTTTAGACCTTGTTGACTTTGTTGACCCTTATGTACCGGCATATAAAGTAGGCTCTGGAGACATTACTTGGCCGCACATCATCGAAAAGATGGGCTCTAAAAATAAACCACTTTTATTAGCTTGTGGCGCATCGACAATGGATGAAGTTGATGCTGCGGTTAATAAAGCCTTGAACCTCACAAGTGATATAGTTTTGATGCAGTGTAATACAAACTATACTGCGTCTTTAGAAAATTTTAAATACATCAATTTAAACGTTATTAAAACGTTACGTACCATGTATCCTGATGTTGTATTGGGCTTAAGTGATCATACCCCAGGTCACTCAACAGTACTTGGCGCAATCGCATTAGGTGCAAATGTTATTGAAAAACACTTCACCGATAATAACTCTAATGAAGGTCCTGATCATAAGTTTGCAATGAACCCTACATCATGGAGAGAAATGGTTGAGCGCTCTCAGGAATTACACTTTGCCTTAGGTGATGGGGTTAAGAGGGTTGAACATAACGAAGAAGAAACTGTTGTGGTTCAGAGAAGAAGTGTTAGGGTTAAAGAAAGCTTATCAATAGGCCACACAATTTTAGAAAGTGATTTAGAGTGTTTAAGGCCGTGTCCGAAAGATGGGATTGAACCCTATAATTTGCAAAAAGTTATAGGAAAACAATTAACTTATTCCATAGATAAAGGCGGATATTTGAAGTGGAATCAACTAAAGTAGCAATTGTAATCCCAGCATATAATGAATCCCAAACAATCAAATGCGTAATTGATGAGCTCAAAGAAGAGCTCATCGGTCATAATTTTGAAGTGATTGTAGTAAACGATTGTTCAACAGACGATACAGGTGATATTGCTACTGCAACAGGCGCAAAAGTTTTAAATTTAACCTGTAATTATGGTTACTCTGGAGCGATTGAGCAAGGATTCAATTATGTAACCACTAGAGATTTTGACTATTTACTTACTATGGATGCTGATGGGCAACACCATCCGTCTTCAGTAAAAAAAATAATAGAATGTTTAGAGCAGCAGAAGCCGAAAATGGTTATTGGTTATAGAGGTGAGTACGCCCGTTTAGGTGAATGGCTGTATGGTAAGGTTTTTGAACGTTTATTAGGTATAAAAGATCCTTTGTGTGGTTTGAAAGCATATGCCGTAGATGCATACAGAGAAATTGGTTTTTTTGAATCCTTTGACTCCATCGGTTCAGAATTATCAGTAAGAATGTTAAATAAAGAAGCTCACTATTGCTGTTTACCTGTGATTATAAGAAACCGTAAAGGTGAGGCAAGATTTGGTAATGGCTTGAAAGTTGAGCTTAGATTAATCAAAAGCTTGTATAAATCTATAAGTTTCATAACAAAAAATTTTAAAAAGGCAGAGCGACATAATTCGATTTAAAATGATAAACAGTCAATTTCTGAATGTCGCCGTAATTAGGAATTGATCTTATCACCATTAAAGTTAATTTTCTATTCTGTAGTAGTAGACTTCGTACTTAGAGAGATGAAAGAAAGGATTATCTATGAAGAAAAACAGGCTTGTAATAAATATTTATTACAAGCCTGAACAATATGGAAAAGTGTAAGACTCTTTAGCGTTGTCGTTGTTTGATGTTATTCATCTTTGTAGCGTTATTCATGCGACTGTGATATTGGGATATGTAGTTTCACAAAAGTCCTATGAAAAGTGTAGATTCAAGGTTCTAAAACCCAATTCATTAGAGCTCCGATAAAACAAAAAACTATGAAAAAGTGTATAGAAATAGACGAAAGAAAAATTGGTCTCAATTATTCTTCATATATTATCGCAGAGTTATCAGCCGACCATAATGGCAATATCGAGCGAGCATTAAAATAATGGAAGAAGCAAAGCTCGCTGGTGCAGATGCTGTAAAATTGCAAACTTACACTTATAATACTATTACCATTGAATGCGATAGCGAAGAATTTATGATTCGCGGTGGCCTATGGGATGTTTTAAAACTGTATGACCTGTACGAGGAGGCACACACACCTTGGGATTGGCATAAGATATTGTTTGACGAAGCTTAAAGGCTTGGGATCACAATCTTTAGTTCTCCATTTGACCATACAGCTGTCGATTTCCTAGAAAGTTTGAACGCACCGGCATATAAAATTGCGTCATTTGAGTTGATCGATTTACCATTGATTCGAAAAGTGGCAGCAACTGGTAAGCCGATGATCATGTCGACAGGAAATGCAAATTTGGGTGAAATTGAAGAAGCGGTTGCGGCAGCAAGAGCCTCAGGAGCAAAAGATATTGTTCTTCTTCATTGTACAAGTGGTTATCCGACTCCTAAATCACAGGCAAAAATATCAACGATGACGGTAATGCGCAATGCATTTGGTGTAGAAGTAGGCCTTTCAGATCACACTATGGACATTGGTGTATCTGTAGCGGCAGTTGCAATGGGTGCATGTGTGATTGAAAAACACTTTACACTTGCACGTGCTGACGGTGGTACTGACTCGGCTTTTTCTTTAGAAAAAGAAGAACTTAAGTCACTAGTAACTAACTGTAACATGGCTTTTGAAACTATTGGGACGCCAAATTTCATCAGTACAGAGGTTGAAATGCAAACCAAAGTTCATCGTCGTTCCTTGTATATGGTGAAGGACATTAAAAAAGGTGAAGTATTTACCGAAGAGCATGTTCGTTCAATCAGACCAGGAAATGGTATTTTACCTAAATATCTTGATGATGTTATTGGCTGTTTAGCTACTGAAGATTTAACTCTTGGAACGCCTATGAGATTCGATTACTACCAATCACCAGAAATAATTAAAAAGCAAATCACAACATCAATGTAAATAAATACAACGAAATAAATTAAAATAAGTGAAAATTTATAAATGCGATTAGTAACTGTATATCGCAGTGTTAAATGGCATTGTAAAAAAAATTGTTGAACATATTAACTTTTTTGAGAGATTCAATCGTTCGTATCGAACTTAAGTACTAGGTCCATCTCTGTTTTCGAATTTTGAATAAATTCGCGAGCCAACTTGGGGGTAAGTGATAAGCTACAACGAATGACAACCATATGAATCACTTTGTAATTTACCATCGATTGAATTTAAACGAAGATTGGCAGCATAGTTTCTAATTTTGAATTGTGCATATTACAGTAATTTTGTGTATAAGATAGATGACGCTCACATATAAAGTGGTGTTGATAAATTCTTAATTACCTTCGCAGGGGTAGCAAAACGTAATGTTAGACAGGGAACGATTAAACAATTTAAATCGTATGGATTTGAAGCAATTAACGTAATCCATCCTCAAGCTTTTGTAGACCCTACGGCTCACTTAGGCAAATGGTAACTTAATTCTAGAGGTAACTAGAATTGGGTGTGAGCGCGTCGTTTGTTATAATAATTATATTAATGTAGATAGCATTTTATGTAATCATACTTAGTTAAAAGGGAATACACATTTAGCGCTAAACTCAACAATTGTTGGCAATGTGATTATAGAAAAATACTGTTTGATTGTGATTTCTGCCACAAACGTTTCTTGTGTCAAAAATTGCTTAGAATTGTTTGATAAATAACGATGTCAACGTTGTTGCAGATACTGAAGCTAATACTGTAGTTAAGAATAAGGACTAAGAGTGAATAAAAAGGATATAAGAGCGGGAGAAATACTGACAGAAGAGTATGTTAGTAGCATAAGGCCTGGTTATGGAATGGCACCAAAGCATTCATACCTTATTTTAGGTAAAGTAGCTATTCAAAATACTGATAAAGGAACTCCGTTTTCATTTGAGTTGATAGAGCATGGGATTGATTAATGTGCATAGATTTAAAAATTTAATTAGTTCGTTTGGTTTCTTTATAAAGGGAATAGTAGCTAAAAGAAGCTACGATGTTATATTTTACTACCCCGCACATTTTGAACGAGGTCATAAAGGTGAAAATCAATACTTCTCTAACTTATATAAAATTTGTAATAATCATAATATATCTTATGAGGTGTTCGTAGAGCCTGACTTTTTAACTTCCAAAATAAATACAGGTCAAGGTAGGCCCTTTGATTTCGTATTCATCATAATTATTCTTTTAAGAAAAGCTATAAATGAAAAAAAATTTACGTCATTCCAACACAGAGAGTGGTATATAGGACAGTTAATTGGAAAGTTATTTTTCAGGAGAACGAAATTTAAATCAGTGATTGTATTATCTAACAGTATGGTAGGCCTTTTTCGTGGCATAAACCAGCATGCGAAAATTTATGATTATCAGCACGGTATTATATATCCTAGTCATCCAGGCTATTTTGAAAACAGGAAAGTTTCAAAGCATATTCTAGTTAATAATGTTCAACTTTTGTTGAATGGAAACAAGTTCTATGAACTTGTGCAAAGTACGAATAATTACTATTGCGAAAATGCTCATGTGTTGGGAACATCTGTTGTTAAAAAGGAAGTAATAAAACCTTTCAATAGAAAATTATTGTTTTCTTTACAAATTGTGGAGCGTGATAATTTTAGGAATAAGCAAATATTGGTTTTTCTATTAGACTTCCTAAAACTTAACAAGAACCACTTTTTAACTAACGGTATTGAAATTATTTTTAAACATCATCCAAGATTTGAAAATAATATCGATGTTAGTTGTTTGTTAATAGATGGAGTTACTTCGTTTTCTGATAAAACATTGGAATGTTTAATGGATACATGTAGTGTACATTTGACATTTAATTCTACTACAACTTTTGAAGCCGCATCATTTGGTATTCCAACCATTTTAATAGACAATGACATTTACTCATCGCAAATTTTTGAAGAAAATTTTGAATACCCAATTCCTTCGCAATCGGTAAAAGATGTAGGCATGACCATTAAAAATTATCTTGATAATTCACAAAATTATTTTTCAGATTGTAGTCTAGTGTCTGAGTGGTTCAAGAAATACTACTCACCAATAAATGAAAAACTATTCGTTCAATTAATGCGAAGAAATATAGGAAATATTCAGTGAAGCAAATTAATATTTTTCTTGGGGGATACCTCAATGCGACAAATGCACAAAACCTTAATTGTAGATCTATTGCTCAGCATATAGATAAAGAAAAGTTTAAAGTATCAGGATTAGAGATATATTCTGGCGATTTAAAATCACTTTCTAATTCAGAAGTGGATACGTTTATGTGTAAATATCCCCATAGATTAAGCCGGTACTTGGGTTTTTTTTGGGGTATCATAAAATGTGATATTGCATACTTACCCAAAAATGATTGTTATCTATGGAATAGGTTTTGGCTAAAGTTACTACGCAAAAAAAGTTTTTGTACTATTGAGACTATAATTGATGACGAGGTGATGGAAAAATTAGCATCACCCCCTGAACGAAGAGATTCCTTTTTCAAACGCTATAATATAGAGGAAAATTTGTATTCGATAACTTCCTATATGAAAAGTTATAACTTTAAAAGGCACTCTGTTAAAACAAAAGAAAAAATATTATTTTTAGGGACTGATGCGAATATCTTTCTAAATGAACGAAAATGTATTCGAGAGCTTAAAAGTATCATTTTTATTGGAAATGATTTAATCAGAAAAGGAATATTTGATTATTTAAAGTTAGCCTTAATAAATCCAGATTTGACTTTTCATGTAGTAGGAACTGGCAATGGTCAAATTGATTTAAAATCAAAAATAAACGAATTAAAGGCCACTAATATTGTCTACCACGGAGGATTACCTCATGAACAATTAGTGCCTCTTTTAAAAAATATTGATTTACACATTCTTCCTTCTCGTTCTGAGGGGTTTCCTAAAGTTACACTAGAAACTGCAGCAGCAGGAGTACCTTCACTAGTTTATTCTGATTATGGAGCTGAAGAATGGATAGAACATTATAAAAACGGGTTTGTGGTGAATACTTTTGATGAAATGAGCGACATCATTCGTGATTTATGTAATAGCTTGAAATTACTAAAACGTACTAGTTTGAATGCAACAGACTTAGCCCGCCAATTTGACTGGAAGGTTTTGATTAAAGATTGGGAAAATGAAATCTTATCGATATGCGCGGGCAAAAAATGAGATGAATTTAATTTTTAATTTTTTCGATGCATATTCAATTAAAATCTATGCTAATGGTGTACAGGAGATATCTAAATATTTCTCTCGCGAGTACTTTGACTATAAGTGTAAAAATCAGAAGGAATTGCCTGAACTAGGGAGTATACAAATATACAAAGAAATAGAGGTACCTAAAAAATCAGATGTAATAATAAAAAACAAGCTGTTCTTTGATAACAATAAAATGTACTTCAAAGAGCGTGGGAATGTAGTTTGTATAGAGGTGCGCCAGTCATCTTATACCATATCTGTTGAATGTAAGTTTGAACCAAATATTATATTCTATATTCATGAGGTTTTAATGAGGCTTTATTCGACCAAGTATAACCTAGTATTTATTCACGCTTCAGCCTTTCTTTACAAGTCCCAACTGTTTGTAATAAATGCTTTTGGTGGAACGGGTAAAACGAACCTAGTCTTAGATGCAATTGAACATAATGGTCAGTATTTTTCAGATGATTTATGCGTAATAGATAGGAATAATAACGTTTATCCTTATACTAAGTGCATTAATTTGCTAGATTATAATTTTGAGCATAATCCAGAGCTTGTTAGTTTGTGTGGCAAAAGCAAGTTTTTGTTCAAAACTATGAAGTTACTTGCTAAATTCAACGGACATTCTCCGTTATACAGGTACTTTATTCATAAAGTTGAGTGGAGAATTAAAAGGTATTTTTGTTGCAAACTGCAATATGAAAAGATAAAAAGTCCTCAAAAGATGGAGGTGCGAAAAGTTGTTTCAAGGTTTATATGGCTTGAAAGAACACTCGGTAAAAGTACAACCTACAGTCCTCAAAAGCAATGCGTTTATTCTAAAATGGTTCATTGTCTGGATTTAGAGAATAGAAGCTACCTTGACTTTTATGGTTATGTTAAAATGTGCTTTCCTGAGCTATCAACTTTAAGGAAAGTGCAAAATGAAATAATTAAAGATATTGTAGAAAGTAATGACATTTTAGGCTTTAAAAAGGGCTCTGAACGAGAACACAACTTTTTTGAATATTTGAAAGCAAATTCCTAATAACCATTATCTCCTAATAAAAGCTATCGTAATTTATCCCCACTGAGAAGAAATAGTATGACTTCAGAAGACCTAACATTCTTACACGGAAAGTATTATTTTAAACTTTCCACGCAATTGATTAAAAATATAAAGCTCCGAGAAGAAGTTGATAAGGCTATATTGGCCCAATTTAATACTTTTTTGAGAAAGGAATCGTCAGAGTTAGCAATTAAGTTTTATTTTATTGACGATATAGAGCAAGTGTTTGACTCGAAAAAATACCAAAATATAGGTGGATATTGTTACTCATCTAGTCAAATTAAAATAGAAAATTCTGAAGTTAGTTTTGTTTTATGTGTTGAAAAGGAGGTGCCAATTATTTATTTCGAAATAAACTCGAATCAAAAATTGATTTCTGGCATACGAGCTTTGAACAAGGGATATATTAACGCTGTTGAAAAGCAGGTTTCCATATTTTATTATAGAGTTTTCTTAATTTTAACCCAATATATTAACCTTCAATATAATTCTACATATATACACGGCGCCACAATAAGTGATTCTAAAAACAACGCGACATTATTTCCAGCAGATTCTGGGGTTGGCAAAAGTTCGCTTTTATTCAGGTTGTCTCAAGAAAAAGATCGCTACTATGTCGCAGATGATTTGTCTATCATAGACAACTCCAAGTCATTCTATTCTGGACGTGCTATTTCTACTAAGCCATACCACCTAAATAATTTCACATTCTTAGACGATTTAGTAAAAGCTACAATGCCATTTGCACAGAGATTACAATGGCAAGTTTCAAAAGATAACCGTCTGGTATTTGGTTTATGTCCCAAAAAACTCTTTTCTAATCGAATTAAAGAAACGGCGAATATTAATAGAGTAATACATTTAGTCAATACAAATTCGTCAAACTTTCGGTTGAGAAATGCGGATGCTCATGAATTAGCACTTGCTTCAACGAACATATTGATGAATGAGATGTTTTTAGGACTATTTAATATTTATAAAGCCTTATCGATCCCTTCTAATACCATGCTGAAAAGCCCTATAGATATGGGGGAAATAGTAAAAAAACAATATGTTGAGTTATTCCAGAGCGCTGAATGTTTTATTTTGGAAGTACCTTATATGTCACACCCGGAACTGATGTATTCTTATTTGAAAAAGCATGATTTGATTTAACCCCTATGTTTAAACTACTAGTTTCGCAATCAGGTTGGAGTGTTATAGGAAGCTTATTTGCTTTTACCGTTGGTTTTTTTGTAAAAATTTATCTTGTTAATGCTATTGGCACAGAAAGCTTCGGTCAATATGTGTTGGGTCAAACTTTAGTTATCACTGTACAGGTGTTCATTGCTTTAGCTATACCTCAAGTGTTTTTACGATTTTTACCTGTTTATATTGAAAAAAATGACTTATCTGAAGCTAACTCCGTTACCTCTACAGGTGTTTTATACCTTCTCTCTTCAAGCATCTTATGTATGCTAGTCATGATGTTCTTTAATGACAGAATTGCCAGTTTATTCGGCGGTGGTACAATATTAGCCCAAATATTCTTTTGGTCCTCCTTATATATACCGCTTACATTATATCTTACAGCTATCAATTCAATTTATAGGTCATTATTTAAAATAAAAGAATTAATACTCTACGTGACCGTACTGCAGGTTATTATTAGAGCGCTGTTAACATTTATTGTTTTTTACTTCTCGAATGACGTTATTCACTTTATTTATATCGAAATTATTGCGTTGTTAATTGTTGTAACGGTCATGACATTTAAATCTCGTTATGAGCAGATAAATATTTTCGGTAACGTTAACATTAATTCCTTTACACATAATAATGACCTAAAGCGTTATCTTGTGCACATGTATCTTTATGCATTGGTTGGTTTTTTTAGTAGTCATTTAATAACTCTGATTATGGGGCTACATCTTCCTTCAAGTGATATTGGTATTTACGCAATACTTACTACTATATCTGGTCTAGCTTCTTTTATTCTAGTTAGTTTAAACTCTGTTTTTGCTCCAATTATTTCTAAACTACACGCTAATGGTGAAATGGAGCAACTCGAAAGACTGTTTAAAGATGCTACATTTTTGATAAATATTATTACTTCCCCTTTTATTTTGATTTTAGTTATTTTTGGTGAGGATGTGTTGTCTTTATACGGAGGAAGTGTGTCTGAGTATGGGAATTTTTTGATTATTCTTATCATTGGAAGTTACGTAAATTTATTTGTTGGTAATACAGGAATGATGCTTTTGATGGGAGGGGGGGAGAGAACTGAACTTAAGATAAGAATATTTGTTAACACAATCATCGCAGTTTGCTCTATGAGCATTATTCCATATTTTGGTTTACTTTCTGCAGTAATAATTAACTCAACAAGTTTAGCCTTAGCTAATATCCTTCAAGTTGTTTATATTAAAAAGCGCTTTGGATTTTTTCCTTGGGATAAAAATGCTTTCGCAATGTTACTAATAACACTTCCTCTTATTGGAATCTTTGGTTTTTATGAATGGAAGGTATTTGGTAGTGTGACTGAGTATCTATCCTATTCATTGAGTATTGTCCTAGCTTATATCCTTATTTTTAATAAAAAATTAATTTCACTTTATACGAAATTTAAGCTGATTAGAAAGGTGTAAGAAAATAATGTCAATGCTTTATGAACGTAGCAAAATATCCGTAATACTACACAGAGCCTACTTGTTTTCAGCCATCGTATATAAACTCTTATGGCCGTTATACACTGAAAATCATAGTGAAAACCATAATTTGTTTAAAAAATGATAAATCTAACATATACAAACCAGACTGCAAAAAAGGTCTACCTACAAATTACACCATTTTTCCCATCTTTAGATAGCTTCAGAGGGTCCTACATACTTGATCAAGTCAAAGCGCTAAAAAAACATAGTGACTATGAGGTTATTGTAATTAGGCTTGTTTCATTTTTTGAACGAAATATTTCTAAAGTTTATGAATTCGATGGGATAAACGTTTATACGTTTAAAGTGCTTGATTTACCATCTTCTACACTTCCAGGGATTTTCAGTGTTTTAAATCGTTATCGTTTTAATCGTTTCTTACTGAATGTCGTAGGAATTGATTTTAATCAACTTGATGTCGCCCATTGCCACGTTGCATATCCAGCCGGTTTTTTAGGAAATCAACTGAAACAGAATTGCACTTTAGATGTTTATGTGCAACATCATGGCTTTGATGTTGCGCAATTTGACGTCGGTAGAATAAAAAATCAACTATGGACGTCATTAAATAATAAGTACAAGAAAAAAATATTTTTAGAGACAGTTAACAATTGTGAGCTTAATATTTGTGTGAGTAGAGCACTGTTGACCAAGCTGTATCTAATTGATGGAGTCGATGTTAAAAAAGATTTCGTTCTTTACAATGGTATTGATACAAATAAATTCTACAAAATGGATAAGCGGGTCGATAATCATGTGTTTACTATAGGCTGTATTGCAAACTTTTGGGATATTAAAGACCAAATGACCTTGCTTAAAGCGACTAATGAATTAATAAAAAAAAATTCAAATGTTAAAGTTATATTCATAGGCACAGGCCCTACGTTAGAAAGCTGTAAGTTTTTTGTGAGAGAAAATGGTTTGTCTGATATTGTTGAATTTAGAGAAGAAATAGCACACTCTAAGCTGAATGACTTTTATAATCAATTGAATTTATTTGTTCTTCCGTCATATTATGAGGCATTTGGTTGTGTTTACACTGAAGCACTGCAAGTAGGCGTCCCAATAATAGCCGTAAAAAACCAAGGCATAGAAGAGGTTTTACATGAACATGATAAGGCAGCTTTTTTAATTGAAAAAAGCGACCACATGCAGTTAGTTGACCTTATATATCAAGCTCAACGTAAAAAGTTTGAAGTTAATTATGACTTCAATATTAATCATTATATCAAGCGTTTCTTAAGTTTTGTTGGTAAATGTTCGTAATGATTTTAATTCGAAATGTTTTATTACTCGCTGTTTTAGCCGTTGGTGGAAAGGTTGGAGTATACGCGGTAACATTTTACTTAATTTTCCAGACTCTTCGTAGACCAGGTCAATGGAGCGTAATCAGTTTTCTTTTTGCGAGTCTACTGGTTTTCTTTAATCCTTCCTTGATATCGAACGCCCCAGGCGCTCGAGAATTATTACTTTTGACGCTTTTATTTGTTTGTTTATCCAAAAAGGCTAAGCAGTTTGACGGAAAAAAATTAGAATTAAGGCTCTACATTCTTTACGGATTATTTTTTATAGCGAGTCTTTTTGGCAGTCTATACACTGATATGTCAATTATTAGGGTATGTTCTTTAGCGGTCATTACTTTTATTTTATTCAAGTGTGTTGCAATATCCCAAAATGTAGGTTTTGATTTTGAGCGATTTTTCGTTCGACTGACCCCTGTTTTTGTATTGTTATCGTTTATTTTGATTTTTTTACCTATAGGATATAGTAGACAAAATGGAATTTTTAGTGGCATCCTTGTTCGTTCTCAAGAGTTTAGTCAAGTATTAGTTCCGTTGTTGCTGATATTTCTTTTTAGTCAAAAAAGAAAGTTGGCTTATCCACCTTGGTTTAGTTATTTTACTATTTTAGTTGGAGTTATAGAGCTTTATTTAGCATCTTCGCGTGTTGCCATGGCCGCACTAGTTATTGCAGTTATATTTCATTTTATGTTTAGTGCGTTTTGGTTAGGGAAATTGTCGATACGTCGAGTCAGGTTGTTCAGTATTTGTTCAGTGATTTTGTTTGTTCTCATACTTTTATATCAAGACGTTTTATCTGAAAAAGTAAAGTCGTTTGTTATGAAGGGGGCGGATGTTGATATGCAGAATAGCTCTTTATTAGTTCGGAAAAGCCTTGCCATCGCATCAATTGAAAATTTCAAGGAGTTCCCTTTTACCGGTGTAGGTTTTGGGGTTCAAACGTATTTTCCTAGACAGCAACAAGTCGATTTAGTTAAAAGTACAAAATATGTGCCAGGAACAGATTTTATATATAGTAGGCCATTAGAAAAGGGTAACTTATATCTTTCTATTCTCGAAGAAGCAGGCCTATTTGTTACGCTTTACTTTCTTTTCTTAATTTTCAAGACTTTAAAGTATTTTATTGACAAAAAAAATGCATTGAGTTTTGCTGTATTTATTTCATTCTTAGTTAATTTTAATGGCGAGGCAAATTTATTTGCTCCTAATGGACTTGGGAATTTTCAGTTGTTAATACTTGTCATACTTACTTGTTTCACAAATCAAACACTAAAAGACAATAACCTTCATGGACAAAAGTAATTTATTAATAGTAACTCATCTCCCATCTTTTTATAAGATCAACCTTTATAATGCTATAGCAAAGCATTTAGATATATTTGTTGTATTCGTTTCTAATGGTTCTAGCATACGAAACAGTGATTTTATCTCTTGTCAACCAAACTTCGACTTTATAGTTATCAATCAAGGTGCATTTGAGTTGCGCAATATCATAAGTTCTTGTTGGCAGTTGTTAAATGTTTTACAAAGTAGGCGATATGACAATTTATTAGTCAATGGCTGGGATCTTCCAGAATTTTGGTTAGCAGTTTTCTTGTCATCGAAGCATAAGAATTCTGTAGCACTTGAATCAACTATTTATGACTGTAATATTTCAGGAATAAAAGGCTTAATAAAAAAATTTTTTTTAAAAAGGATTTGTAGAGTCTTTGCTTCAGGCGAACCTCATGTGGCTTTAACAAAAGCATTAGAGTTTACGGGGAAAGTGATAAAAACTTATGGTGTTGGCTTATTAAATAGACCTATTCAGGTCAAGCCGAGTTCTAATAACTGTCGGGCAATAACTAACTTTATCTATGTTGGTAGGCTGAGTGATGAAAAAAATGTTAGATTTATTATTGATAAATTCAACGAACGAAATGATCTAAATTTAACTATTGTTGGTGCTGGTCCTCAGCGTGATTATTTAATGGGTTATGCCAACGAAAATATTAAGTTTTTAGGACATGTAGATAATAAAAAATTATCGACGTTGTATCAAAATCATGATGTGTTTATATTACCTTCCCTGAGAGAGCCTTGGGGGCTTGTTGTTGATGAGGCTCTGTATAATAAACTTCCTGTTCTAGTCAGCAGATATGTTGGTTCTTCTATTGATTTAGTTGAGCTGCCTAAAACAGGACTTTTGTTTGATCCAGCAAATATTAATGATTTAGATGGGAAGCTCGATCTAATAACGTCCCCTGATTTTTATCAAAAATTAGTAAAGAATGTAAAAGCTTTTGACATTATTGAAAAAGACAAAAGGCAAGTGGCTTGTTACATAAATGAGTTTTCTAAAAAATGAAGAAAGAATATTTTGAAAGAATAGATTTATTGCGGTTTCCATTAATTGTATTAGTTGTATTTATTCATGCTTATACATTTAATATGGTGCCTTTTCGTAGTGAGTTAGGATTATCCTATCAATTTCAGAATGTGATTTCTAATGGAATCGCTCGATCTGCTGTTCCTTTATTTTTCTTGTTTTCAGGGTATCTATATTTTCTAAATTTCGATGGGACTATTATTCAATTCAAGCATAAGACACTATCTCGCATGAGAACGCTTGTCGGACCATTAATATTTTGGAACGTTCTAGTTCTGTTAGTTTTTTATATTACTCAAACATTTCATAGTTTAACAGAGTTATTTTCTGGCGATAAAATTGTTAGGCAATTCGAGTTTATCGATTATTGTAATGCAATAATCGGATGTCAGAAGAGTCCACTTGCGTATCAATTTTGGTTTATAAGAGACTTGATTTTTGTATCTGTTATTGTGCCTTTGATCTACGTCATGTTAAATTTCAAATTAAAAGTAACTTTATTATGTTTACTTTTTTTCGTATGGTTTTTTAATTTTGTTTCTTATTCAATACCTAGCACTGTCTCCTTGCTATTTTTTTTACTAGGAGGATTTATTGCGGAATATTACAGAAATAAACTATTCATTTTTGATTCTTTCAAAGTATACGTTTATGCATGTTACACACTTTTTTTAACCGTATTAGCCTTAAGTGACAGCTTTGACAGTTCTTATATACAAAGGATTAATGAATTAATGGGAGTTATTACATTGTTATGTTTTTCGTCTCAATTACACAAGAACCATAGATCTAAAACAGTATTGGTTTCTTTGGCACCGATAAGTTTCTTTATTTTTTGTATACATGAGCCACTTTTAACTATCATTAAAAAAATCGTGTTGATTTACTTTGATTTACAGTCAGCTATGGAAAATTTATTATTTTATTTTGGCGTTACTTTGTTTGTTATTTATATCGGCCTCAAAGTTAGGTCGTTAATTACTATAATTTTCCCCCGAGTTTTTTATTACATAAGTGGAAAATAATCGAAAAGGAATTTAAAAGTTGTTGTATTTAGATGGAGTTGTTTTTGACTTGCAGAAATCAGGTGGTATAAGTATCTACTTTTCTGAATTAGTCACAAAACTAAATAAAGAAAAAATCCCTCATAAGTTAATTGATATCCAAAAATCAAATAATAAATGTCTTCGAGAGTATGGGATTAATTGGAAGTCCAAAAAAGTACTAATACCAAGAAGTATTTCACGCTATATGGATGTAAATGTATCACCAGAGTGTTCGATATTTCATTCATCTTACTACAGACTACCTAAGAAGAAATATAGAAATACATGTGTTGTTATAACTACTGTGCATGATTTTGCATATGAAAAATTTGTAAAAGGCTGGAGGCAAAAGCTTCACTTTTGGCAGAAAAAAAGAGCGATCTTAAAAAGTGATGTATTGATTTGTATATCTCAAAGTACATATGATGACATGGTACAACTTATTCCAGAGTCAGTTACGAAAGATGTGAGAATCATTCATAATGGATGTTCGGATGATTTTAAACCACTTCATCAAAGCGAAAATAAATGTTCAAATAATATTTTATTTATTGGAGCCCGAGGACGTTATAAAAACTTTGAATCAGTAGTAAATGCATTGTCGTTGAGTGATAAATATACGTTACTTGTTGTCGGAGGTGGTCGTTTAGAAGACTCTGAGCGTCATTTGTTAGAGTCAAAGTTACGTAATCGCTTTCATAAGCTAGATTTCATTTCAAACAAAGAATTGAATAAGCTTTACAACGAAGCACATTGTTTGGTTTATCCATCGCTTTATGAAGGCTTTGGAATACCAGTTATAGAAGCAATGAAAGCAGGTTGCCCAGTTATTGCGTGTAATACTTCTTCTATACCTGAAGTGGCTGGTGGAAAGGCAATTCTGTTAGATAAATTGAGCCCTGAAGAACTTTATAAAGCAATAGTTTTATTGGAAAGCTCAAACCTTCGTAGCTCGATGGTTTTTGGGGGTATCCAGAATGGCTCAAGGTTTTCTTGGGATAATACATTTGAAAAAGTTATAAAAATATATAAGGAATCGACATTTTGAAAAAAGCACTGATCACAGGTGTGACGGGCCAAGATGGGTCTTATTTAGCCGAACTTTTATTAGAAAAAGGTTATGAAGTTCATGGTATTAAGCGTCGTGCATCGTCTTTTAACACTGAGCGAGTTGACCACATTTACCAAGACCGTCACGAGAATAACCCTAGTTTCCTCCTACACTACGGTGACTTAACAGATACCTCTAATTTAACCCGTATTTTAAAAGAAGTTCAGCCAGATGAAGTTTATAATTTAGGCGCTCAAAGCCATGTTGCTGTATCGTTTGAAGCCCCAGAATATACTGCTGATGTAGATGCTATTGGCACATTACGTTTGTTAGAGGCTATTCGATTTTTAGGTTTAGAAAAGAAAACCAAGTTTTATCAAGCATCGACTTCTGAGCTTTATGGTGAAGTACAAGAGATCCCGCAAAAAGAGACTACGCCTTTTCATCCGCGTTCACCTTATGCTGTTGCTAAAATGTACGCTTACTGGATTGCCGTAAACTATCGTGAATCGTACGGTATGTATGCATGTAATGGTATTTTATTTAACCATGAGTCACCTCGCCGTGGTGAAACATTCGTTACACGTAAGATTACCCGCGGTTTAGCAAATATTTCGCAAGGTTTAGAAAAATGTTTATACCTTGGTAATATGGATGCACTACGTGACTGGGGTCATGCTAAAGACTACGTACGTATGCAATGGATGATGCTTCAACAAGATACCCCTGAAGATTTTGTAATTGCAACAGGTAAGCAAATTTCTGTACGTGAGTTTGTTACACTTTCGGCTAAAGAGCTCGGTATTACTTTAGAGTTCAGTGGTGAAGGTGTTGACGAAATTGCAACTGTCGCTGCTATTGAAGGTGATAATGCTGAAGCGATAAGGGTAGGTGATGTAATTGTTCGCGTAGATCCTCGTTATTTCCGCCCTGCAGAGGTAGAAACGCTACTTGGTGACCCTACAAAAGCGAAACAAAAACTAGGTTGGGAGCCAGAAATTACTGTAGAAGAAATGTGTGCTGAAATGGTGCAAAATGACTTAGCTAAAGCTAAGCAACATGCAATTTTAAAGTCGCATGGCTATGATATTAGTGTTTCTGTAGAGTAACTATAGGCCTTTTAGTTATTGATTTATTAACCCAGCACATAGCTGGGTTTTATTCTGGAAAAAACAATGCAAGCTAAAACAATTTTTGTCGCAGGCCACAACGGAATGGTCGGCAGTGCTATTGTTAGGCAACTACAAAAGCAACCAGAAGTGAATGTTATCACTCGCTCTCGCTCAGAATTAAATCTTTTGGACCAAAACGCGGTTGCGAGCTTTTTTGATACGAATGATATTGTTCAAGTGTATTTAGCAGCGGCTAAAGTCGGGGGTATTATTGCAAATAACACTTACCCTGCAGAGTTTATATATGAGAACTTGATGATTCAAAATAACATCATTCATAGTGCTCATTTAGCTGATGTAAACGACTTACTATTTTTGGGATCATCATGTATTTACCCTAAATTAGCAGAGCAACCGATGCAAGAGAGTGCGTTATTAACAGGTACGTTAGAGCCAACTAATGAACCTTACGCAATTGCTAAAATTGCCGGCATTAAAATGTGTGAATCATATAATCGTCAATATGGGCGTAATTACCGCTCAATTATGCCAACAAATTTATATGGTGAAAATGATAACTTTCATCCAGAAAACTCTCATGTAATCCCTGCATTATTAAGGCGCTTTCACGAAGCCACATTAGCTGGTGATGACAAGGTTGTTGCTTGGGGCTCAGGCAAGCCAATGCGCGAATTTTTACACGTTGATGATATGGCTGCAGCTTCGATACATGTTATGAACCTTAGCAATGATGTTTATAACTCAAATACACAAGAGATGCTTAGTCATATTAATGTGGGGACGGGTGTCGATTGTACTATTCGTGAATTAGTCGAAACTGTAGCTAAAGTAGTCGGTTTTAAAGGCGAAATTGAGTTTGATACTTCAAAACCAGATGGTGCGCCACGTAAGCTTATGGATGTTTCTAGATTAAAGTCTTTGGGTTGGCAATATGAAATCAACCTTGCAGATGGTTTAGCGCAGACGTATGAGTGGTTCTTAACCAACCAAGACAACTTTAGAAAATAGTATGTTTTTAGATCAAAAAACGTTTGAAACGGTCATCGACAGTACCCCTCTGGTATCCATAGACCTTGTTGTACTTAACGAAAATAATGAAGCATTACTTGGGCAAAGACTAAACCGCCCAGCTGAAGGGTTTTGGTTTGTTCCAGGTGGTCGTATTTTAAAAAATGAGTCACTGCCTAATGCTTTTGAAAGGCTAACTCTTGACGAGCTGGGTATTGAACTCGAATTATCAATTGCTGAACTACTTGGCCCTTATGACCATTTTTATGATGACTGTGTATTTAACGAAAAAATTAAAACACACTATGTCGCAATTGCTTATGTGTTAAGACTTACAAAGCAACAACTTGATGCATTACCATTAAACGAACAACACGGCGCTTATAAATGGTTTGATTTTGATGAATTACTTAAATCGCCTGCGGTCCACAAGCATACAAAATGGTATTTTGAAGCATTAACAAAATAAACACAGGGAATTTTTATGATTTTACCAGTAATCATGGCGGGTGGTTCAGGCACACGCTTATGGCCGTTATCACGTGGCAACTATCCAAAACAATTTTTAACGCTTAACGGCGAGCAGACCATGCTTCAAGATACGCTAAGCCGATTAGCGGGCTTAACACACTCGCCTGCCATGTTAATTTGTAATGAAGAGCATCGTTTTATTGCTGCAGAGCAAGTGCGCCAATTAGGTGCAGAGCATAGCGGTATTTTTTTAGAGCCAGTAGGACGTAACACGGCACCAGCTATTACTTTGGCTGCCTTTAAAGCCATTGAAAATGAGCAAGACCCAGTATTACTTGTTCTTGCTGCAGACCATGTAATTGAAGACTCAGCAGCTTTTCAGGCTAGTGTCAATAAAGCTGCAGAGTTAGCAAACCAAGATAAACTAGTTACATTTGGTATTGTAGGTAACAGCCCTGAAACAGGTTATGGCTATATTAAAAGAGGTGAAGCACTAGAATATGGCTATGTTGTTGACAGTTTTGTTGAAAAGCCAAACCTAGAAACAGCCAAGCAGTATATTGAAAGCGATGATTACTACTGGAATAGCGGTATGTTTTTGTTTAAAGCAAGTCGCTATTTAGAAGAATTAAAAGCATTTCGCCCTGATATCTACGAAGCTTGCGAAAAAGCTATTGCAATACAAAACAGTGATATGGATTTTATTCGCGTAGATAAAGCCGCTTTTGAAGCCTGCCCTGATGAGTCAATCGATTATGCCGTAATGGAACACACAAAGGATGCAGTTGTTTTACCAATGGATGCAGGTTGGAGCGATGTGGGTGGTTTTGCAGCCCTTTGGGAAGTGTCTTCAAAAGATGAAAACGGTAATGCTTTTAAAGGTGATGTAAAAGCGGTAGATACAAAGAATACGCTTGTATTTGGTGAGGACAAACTCGTCGCAACAGTCGGTGTTGAAGACCTAGTGATTGTTAACACTAAAGATGCCGTTCTAGTAGCTCATAAAGAAAAATCACAAAAAGTTAAAGAAATTGTAAACCAGCTAAAAGTAGAAGAACGTTCTGAAGTTATATACCATCGTGAAGTGTATCGCCCATGGGGTAAATATGACTCAGTCGATAACGGTGAACGATTTCAAGTAAAGCGTATTACTGTAAAGCCAGGTGCAAAACTATCGGTACAAATGCACCACCACCGCGCAGAGCACTGGATTGTAGTATCGGGTACAGCTAAAGTACAAATTGATGATACTGAGCAATATGTAACAGAGAATGAGTCTGTTTATATACCAATTACAGCAGTTCACGCTCTAGAAAATCCTGGTAAAGTTGACTTGGAGTTAATCGAGGTCCAATCAGGCTCTTATTTGGGAGAGGATGATATTGTACGTTTCGAAGACCGATATGGGCGTGTTAAATAAACTAGAAGGTATAACAAGTTTTTACCTATTCAATGTGTTGGTATCACATACTGAAATGTGCTATAAAAATTTTAGAGTGTACCACTGCTAATCTTACCACCTACTTATTGGAATATAATGAAAGTCTCGATTATTACAGCTACTTATAACAGTGCACAAACTATTGCTGATACATTGCGCTCATTGAACTCTCAGAGCTATAAAAACATTGAATATATTATAATTGATGGTGGCTCGAATGATAATACTCTAGATGTCATTCAACATAAGTGCTCACGAGTTTCAAAAGTTATCAGTGAACCTGATGAAGGTATCTATGATGCGCTAAATAAAGGGATCCTTGCTTCCACTGGTGATATCGTTGGTTTTTTACATTCTGATGATTTATTTGCATATCGGGATGCTGTAAAGGATATTGTTGAACAACTAAAAAACTCAAATTGTGATGCAATATATGCTGATTTGCAGTACGTTTCTAAAGGTAACATTGATAACGTTGTCCGTCTCTGGAAATCAGGCGTATATAAAAAAAACAAATTGAAATATGGGTGGATGCCTCCGCACCCTACTTTTTATATGAAACGTGATTTGTACAAGAGTTTTGGTCTTTTTGATTTAAGTTTTAAGATTGCTGCAGATTATGACTCTTTGCTACGTTATCTATCATCTCAAAATGTGACAACAACCTATTTGCCTAAAGTGGTTATTAAGATGCGTGTAGGTGGTGTTAGTAACAGAAGCTTGAAAAATATTATACAAAAAACAAGAGAGGATATTCGGGCATTGAATAATAATGGCTTATGTTGGCCAAAAGCATTATTTATGAAGAATATTTCAAAAATACCTCAGTTTATTTTGAAAAACTAGAATGAAAATTTTTATTAATAGTAAATCTTGTGTTTTAAACTCTTATGACTAAGACTTAAAGTGAGCCTTAAGATTGTTAAGCTATCTTATTTGAATTAATCCTATGGCTATAGTTTTTATACGTTATTTTAATTTTTAAAAAAGAAAAAGAAAAAGAAAAAGAAAAAGAAAAAGACTCAATACGTAGACCTGTATAATGGACCTCGGTTAAAATTAGCATTTTTAACTCCAATGCCACCACAACGTAGTGGAATAGCTGATTATAGTTCTATTTTGCTTCCTGAGTTGGCTAAATTATATGATATAGAGGTTTTTTCTGAGCTAGCCAACGACTATGACTGTAAAAGTTATAAGGTATTTGAAGAAGAAGCAGATAGGTTTGATCGTGTTGTATATCAGCTTGGCAATAATCCTATGCACAGTGATATATATGAGATAATGACAAAATATCCCGGTATCAGTGTTTTGCACGATTTTAATTTAGGGGATTTATTATACTACCGGCAATTAAATGAAGGGAAAGTGAATGAGTTTAATGCCGCTGTTATTGGACAACATGGTTATAAATCACTAGTTGGAAAAGAATTAAACAGACTTTTAATAGAAAATCCTTGCTCAGGCGATGTATTTACACATTCTGTTGGTGTCATAACTCATTCGGATCACGCGGTAGATAAAGCTGAAAGATATTATTCTAGTATTTCGCATACAGCCAAAGTACCTTTAATACGAAAGTGTCCAACTTATTCTGAAAAATGTTTTAAAGAAGAACTTGGTCTTTCCAAGAATAGGACCATTGTATCGTCTTTCGGTTTAATAGGTGAAGCCAAACTGCATTTGGACATCATCGAAGCTTGGTTGGATTCGGGGTATGGAAATAAAGATGACTATGTTTTATGCTTCGTCGGTGCTATACCTGACAATAATTATGGCGATAAGGTTAAAGCAAAAATTACCTCTGTTGGAACTGACTCTCAAATTATAGTGACAGGGTTCGTAGATGATGATGCTTACGAAAAATATTTAGCTTCGACAGATATCGCTATTCAGTTGAGGAAAGATTCAAGAGGGGAAACTTCAGCCGCTATACTAGATTGTCTAAATTATGGCATCCCCACTATTATAAACGAGAGTGAAGCTTTTGATTATAATGATGACGAATGCGTTTACGCTCTACGACCTGACTTTAGCGTAAAGGATATAAGCAATGCATTACGTACTTTACTTTCGGATAAACTTTTAAGGTCAAACCTAGGGGCTTCTGCAAAACTTCTGATAAACAAACATCATCATCCAGAGCACTGCGCACATAAATATTTTGAGACTATTGAGTCTTTCTATAAAAACTCTAGATTTAATACAAATACTCTCCTCAAAAACATCAAGTCGGTGGGGTTACATACAGAGCTTTCGAATTATAAATTAGAACTCGCGAAATCAATAGTTTTAAATGAGCATGCTTGTTCAACTGAGAAAAACCTTTTCATTGATATAACTTCTGTACATCAAACAGATATCCGAACCGGTATTCAAAGAGTTGTAAGAGCTATATCGCGTGAAATGCTGTTAGATACAAACTTTGATACGAAAGTTAAGTTGGTTTACCTCAGCGATAAAGCGGGTTATTGGGAGTACTACGAAGCGAGTATATACACCAAAAACCTGTTAAATATAGAGCACGAAGTCATGCCAGATTTACCCGTTTTTTTCGGTGCTAATGATACTTTGTTGCATTTAGATTTTACATCTGATGGTTTAGCGAATGTTTTTTTTAATACTCCTCATCTTTACCCAATGTTAGAGCAAATTGGGACTCGAGTATTATATGTTGTGTATGATTTATTGCCAGTACGAATGCCTGAATACTTCCCTGAAGGAACGGCTGAGCATCATCAGAGATGGCTTGAGTTTGTAGCCAAGAGCGATGGTGTAATGTGTATTTCTGAGTCTGTTAAAAATGACTTTATGACATGGGTTGGTGAAAATAAGCTTCATTTGAAGTCATCTTTTAAAGCTCGCTCATTTCCACTAGGTTGCGATTTGATCAATTCAAATCCTTCAAAAGGTTTCCCCGAAGGCAGTGATGAGGTAATACAAGAAATACGTGATAACTTGACGTTCCTGATGGTTGGTACAATAGAACCAAGAAAAGGGCATATTCAAGTATTACGGTCTTTTATAGAGCTTTGGAAAGAAGGGCTAAACTTTAGACCTGTCTCTTATACACATCTGACGCTGCCGACGACTCCTTACGTGTAG
>OJAZ01000345.1_pt1 | contig 23468 bp, 18 predicted proteins | sample 1589851 | NCBI WGS metagenome assembly OJAZ01 (sample SAMN05416792, study PRJEB24817) | seawater metagenome | isolation source: Sea water | place: Canada:Atlantic | collected 2013-07 | reverse complement strand
CTACACGTAAGGAGTCGTCGGCAGCGTCAGATGTGTATAAGAGACAGGAAAAATAGGTGAACAAGAAATAACCATAGATTTACCATTTGAAGAAAAAGATACCATTTCACAAAGTCAATTTGCTTGGCATTTGAAAAAAGTTATTTCTCGAGCTGATTTATTAAAAATTAAATATGGAAATATTAGCTATGAAAAAGATTTCAAAGACCGCCAAGGTGTTGCTCATGATGGTGTCCAATATGCGGCTGATGTCTATGAAGTTGATGCAACCCAACTAGATTGCTATGTACGCTACCCCTATGACACAACTAAACAGCTTAGTTCTGGTAGACCTTGGCTTTACATCGTTATTGATGTTTATTCTACGATGGTCGTTGGTATGTATATTGGTTTTGATGGCCCAAATGTTAATGGAGCTCAGCAAGCTCTTGCGAACGCTTGTCTAGATAAAGTTGAGTTTGCGGCTCGGTATGGTTTAGCTATAACACCTAATTGTATACCAGCTAAGCATCCTCCACGTAGAGTTGCGATTGATAACGGCAAAGAATACCCAAATGGTTTTATTAGCGGCATTTTAAATAGCAGTTTAGGTATTGAAATGTTTGATATTCTTCCTGCATACAGGGGAGATGGCAAAGGAACAAATGAAGGTTTTTTCAATGTAATTAATAAAAAAGTCATTCACTTTCTTAAAGGTGCGATCCATAAGAACATGGGCCGTGAGCAACAACACCCCTCTAACTACACGTTATACGATTATGATGCCTTAGTTGCATTAGTCCTTAACCAAATTATTGTTTTAAACACAACCTCGGAGCGCATGAATAAGCTTAATTTTCAAATGGTGAGAGATAATGTGGAACCTACGCCTCAGGCTATATTTTTAAATAGTTTGGAATATGATCGTGACGGTGGAAGACCTACTACAAAAGATGATGAAGCAGAGGTTCGTTGGGCATTTTTACCTGAAGAAGAAGCGACGATTAGACCTGATGGCATCTACTTCAAAGGACTGAAATACCAGAGTGTATATGCACAAGAAAATGGTTGGCATGCGACAGCTAACGCTCATGATTCGTTCAAAGTTCCTGTAAAACGCATCAGGGATTGGGCAAATACGCTTTGGCATAAAACTCCTACGGGTGAATATATTGAGTTTACGCTTGCTAATACTAACAACGAGAGTCCATACCAAGATGGTCACTGGGAATGTATTGAGCAACTTCAAAGTGATTTACGTGCACGTAGACATAAGTTGAAGCAGGACTCGAGGTTTATCAGAGCCCTCGCCGATACTCGCTTTAGATATATACATGAAACCAATGTGGAAGAGGTTGATTTATCACCAGATAACGAAACTAAATCCATTCAAAGAGGTATTAAAGAACGGTTTGAACGCAACAAACGGATTGTTGCGGCTGATGAAGCATTAGAGTTATCTGAACTATTTATGCAGCAAAATAAGCAGGCTATAGCGGATCAATCTTACATAGCAGGTGCTGATGATGATATTTATTAAACACAACAAGGAAGTAGTATGAGAATTAAAGCAAATTATCATGAAGATGAGTTTATACCTGAGCTTGAGGGTAATCCTTTAACAGAAGCTTTACCGCATATAGAGCAGGCAGAGTTACTGAAGAGATTAACTCATACTCCTGAAATTCCTGATAACTTTCAAAAAGCACCACAATACGCGAAAGAATTTTTGCTTAGGAAGCTTAAGAAAACTCACATTCCGCAAGCAATAATGATTAGCCTATATGAAAGTATTTATTCAGCAATACTGGACAGATATAACGCTTATCATCCTATGTCGGCAAAGCACATGCGTAAACAGCTTCAATTAGCAGAGGTTGCGGTGAATAAGGCTAAGTTCAGCTCTGAAGGGATATATTCCTCTATAGCTCCTAGTATGCTTGTTGATGGTCAAAGTGGCTCTGGCAAAACAACGCTGATTAGAAGTACTTTGCATATGCTCCCTCAGGTCATTGAACATGAAAGTTATAAAGGCAGGTTGTTTAGACAGGACCAGTTAGTTTGGATTTCTTTTGACCTACCATCTACAGCATCTAAAAAAGCGTTAGCGCTAAATTTTTTTAAGGCTGTTGACGATGCGCTAGGTAACACTGATTATTATAAAAAGTGGAGTAACAAGCCGAGAGAATCTGTTGATAGTCACTTAAATGCTATGCAGCTTATCGCTGAAACACATCATATTGGCATTATTCATATTGATGAGATCCAGTTTATGCTCAAGTACCCACAAGGGAAAGATGCACCTTCATTTGTTGTTCTTGAAGCATTATTTAATAAGCTTGGTGTGCCTGTTATTTTATCTACCACCACTCAGGGCCTAGCCCTATTTGATACGGCTAACGGTGAAAACCAGTTTGTTGATATGACTACCACGCGCAGGATGTTATCTGAGAGGCAGTTCACTTGTAATATACACAAAGCTGAAGATAAATTTTTTAATCAGTTATTTGATGCGTTGTTCCCACCACAAGTATGCACGGAAGGTAAGCAACCAGGTCGTGAATTTAGATTGCGCTTTCACAGACATAGCTGCGGCTTGCCTTTTATGATGGTGAGGCTGGCACACCTGCATCATGAAACAATCTTTAGACTAAGAGTAAAGCTTCCTCAGAAAGCTAAAAGTATCCAGACAGATGATATTGACTCATTAAATAAAACTTATAATAAGCAATTTAGGCTTATTCACAGGGCACTTGAAAACTTAAGAAATGGAAATGACTTAGCCTTTGAAAAACTACTGGCAAGTAAGGGCGGTATCAATAAGTTCTTTGATGAGGCAAAAGAAAATGAGAGGAAAAAACAGATCAAGAACCTGTCACCTTCAGGCTCGAAAGGTAATATAACAGCATCTACTAAATCATCTCAAGTTACTAAAAAAAAGAGTGCGAAAGTAAACCCTGCAGATGAGTTTGATGGCTTTCTAACAGGGATGGAGGAGTAAATGAGGAGCCAGTTATCATTTATACCAACACCGTTTGAAGGCGAACACCTATTGTCTACTATGGCACGCTGGGGCAAGCTTCAAGGGGAGCGAGATACTAATCAGGCGTTAAATCGCTTATCTGACAATATCAGAGCCTTTACGCCAACAAATAGCTATGAGCCAATGTTTGATGACTTCATCAAACATTATGGTGATTGTGCTGAGCGAAATAAGCTTTTAGAGCAGCATACATCTTTGAAGTATCACAGTGCGCTTATTCAGTATAAAAAAATATACCCGGTAGAAAACCTAATTGCATACAACCCTGGTGGTGTTAAACCCAAATTCTCTAAGCAAGTGGGTAGGCTAAGTACTTTGACTATACCTCAGCAAAGTAAGCTCGCTTTCTCGGGGGCATGGCGATGGTGCCAGTCGTGCAGTAAGCTTGATAACTTGAGAAGGGGTACAAGCTTTTGGCATGTTGCCCATCAATTACCCTCGGCTATTACTTGCTATCAACACCATCACCAAATATTGAGTGAAGGATGTCATGATTGTGGTTTTAGCTATACAGATATCAGAAATCATTCAGCCCCGCCAGTCGATGATAAGTGTCCTGTATGTAGTGCAAAGATAGCGCCTAAAACATATACGTTAAATGAGCATACCCAGTGGCTCCTTGAAAATAGTATGCGACTTCTTGAACAGCAAGGAACATTGAGTTCGCCACAATATAGTCATCAAATGAAAAATGGAGTTGCAGGATTTTTTGCTAAGGCTTCAAGCCTTTCCAGAAAAGCTCCTATTTACCTTGCAGACAGTTTACAAAATGAGTTTAAAGATTGGTTATTTAGTAATGGTTTATCCGTGTTTTTTAAACAGCCTGAGCTTGCAGTTGATGAGAGGGTGCTTAGTATCGATACCGGTCGCTATCAAGCGAGAAATTGGCCACCGATAAGTGTATTACTCTGGTTAAGATTTTTTGGTGTAGAGTCAATCTCAAACCGGCATATCTAAATGAAATCCTTCAGCCTAGAGTTATATCCGAATGAGACGCTATATAGTTATTTGGTGCGCTCTAGGTTGTTAAGTGGATACCCATCATCTAGAGATTTTCTTCTAGAGTTTATTGGTAGTGCAGATTGTCAGCTATCTTCAATACTACCAAGCTTTATTCCTCAATTGGTACACGAAACTCAAGTAAGCGCTAAAGTGCTTATCGAACAACACACGTTATTTTCATATTTCAAAGCATTTCTAAACCCACTGGTTGCCGAGCAAACCTATTCGTATTTGTTACAAGGAAACGCTAAGGAATTACATAGTCGCTTATCATTGATCGCGAACTGTTTACATTACGCTAAGCAGTTTAAGTATTGCCCTGTTTGTGCCATAAACGATATAGACACATATGGAGTCGCCTATTGGCATATCAACCACCAAATGCCCTGGATGGCCATTTGTATTGAGCATCAACAATGGCTAGTTAGTAAAATCTGCAATAGACGAGCGTTGCTTCTTCCTGAACAGACTATAGGCCTGCAGCTGCTAGAATACAAAATACCTGAGCGAGTAAGCCTTTTTGCTCAATTAAGTCAGGAATTATTTGAGCAGGGGAATGATCCTTTAAATCTATCTCGATTGGTTGAGTGTTATCTAGCTAAGCTTGTAACTTATGAGTTAATTACTGATATGGGCTCAATTAGGCAAGCCCAATGGTTCGAGAGTCTGAAGCAGTATTGGACAGGTTCATTATCTAAAGAATTAATACAACTGCTATTTGAAAAGCGTAGTTCTACTTCTTTTCCAACTTGTTTAGTTTATCAACCTCATGCACAACACCACCCAGTAAAGCACTTACTCATTATTGGATATTTATTTGGCTCATTAAATGAATTTTTTAGTTGCTACGATGACCCAAAATTTAGCTTCATTAATGCGTTTAACTTAATGAAGATTCAGCCACAGCAAAGTGCACTTCAACGTATCAATGATTTGAAACAAAAAATTACTCAGCAATTAAAGGCAAGTGTTAGCTTAAGGTCTGTAGCTAAAGGCTTTGGAGTTAGTGTTACTTTTGTAAAGAACATAGCCATTCAAGAAAATATTTCAATAGATACACGAGCACAACGTATTTTTGCTCCAGAGCGTAGCAAGATTAAATGCATGTTGAAAAAAGGTATTACTACAGAAAAAATTGCAGTAAGGATGAACTGTTCAATAGGGGTTATAGAGCAAGTCCTAGCTCAACATCCTGCAATTAAAACCATCAGAATACATCTTCGATACTTCAAGCTTCAACAGCGCCATAGAAAGCGTATTTTAGGCTTAATTTCAAAATCCCCAAACATAACCAGAGGTAAGCTACAAAAAACAGCCAGTGCCTCTTATACCTGGCTTTTTAAGCACGATAAGTCATGGCTTTATGAAACCTTACCTAAAGCAATACCAAGAGCAGAGAGATACAAAGGACAATAACCAAATACAGTAAACCTATGAGGTTGAAATGATGATAAAAAATGAGCAAGAACTAATCGCGGTGCTTGAAAGTATCGAGGGGTTATGGGGAAGATTATCAGAAGTAGGCTCTATAGAAAAGCTCAGAAAGCTTAGTGAAAAAGTGAGGATGTTTGAAGCAAGCAGACCAGAGATGTGTGAACAGCTCAGCTCACGCTTTGGGCATCTACTCACTCAAGAGCAGCAAAAAAAACTGTTCCCCAAACTTATGTCTTGGTCAGGATGTAATGTCCTCGCGATACAGTGGTTTGAAAGATATAAAATCCCATCCTGTGGCAATTTAACACCAGTAGAATTGTGTCAAACAGGGCAAGTTGAAGCTTTGCTGAGCTATATCGAGTTCATTGAAATTGGCGGCTTTGAATAGCGTAATAGTGATTAGACTCAAATAAAACTAATGGAGATTCTTATGCCTATTTTACCTACTAAAATACTAGTCAAAGATGCTGAAAATGTGCACCTTATCTTAGATGATATTAGCCGAACTTGTTTTAATGCGCTGGGAGCTGTTGATTTATCTTTCGGTCAATTTTCAATTGATGGTGGACTTAATGATATACGTGCAAAGTTATATGATGAAGATGGGAAGCTAGTTATCGGGTTTCATTGCCGATATGAAAAAGACATGGAATACTTTGAACAAAAAATTCAAAGATACCTAAATGATTCTTACAGTGAATACAAAAATATGAGAGCCATTTATTTCGTCAAAAAGCTGACTTAACTTTCTTTGTCCTGTGGCGCTTTGGGGCACATAGTTAGATGGCTTTTTTTATTCCAACATAAGTCTAATTTTTTGTTTAGGTTAAAGAACTCCAAAATAACTGTCTATTGGGCTGGCCTAAGTACTTGAACAGGCACAATTAGGAAATAAAAAATACGTCAGTTATGGGGGGACAATAAGCTTTAGATATATATTTTTAAGTAATAGTATATAGGTACTTATATTTGGTATTATCGTTTAATAATAAAGTGGTGTTTAATGCGATGATTTTTGAAATAAAAGCTTATTTAAATAAAAGGTTTTTTATGAAGGCCGAAGATTTCTTCTGTGGTGTGGGTGGCATGAGCTAGGGAATGCAAGAAGCTGGGATTGATGTCTTAGCAGGAATTGATTATGAAATTGCTTGTAAGGATACTTACGAAGCAAACATTCTTAACTCTAAGTTTATTCAGATCGGTTGCGCATTCCCGACATTAGCGATGTACTTTTAAGGTGCAATATCAGAATAGCTACAGCGGACATTCATTCGATAGTAAAATGCATAACAGATTTAATCATAAAAATTTAGTTTGCATGGCTTACGTTGACTAACCCCTATCTAGAAAACTGGCAATAGGTTAAATACAAGCTTGTATAATATCTCTAATCTCTTTATCACTTAATTTGACGGGATTATTCCTGTAACTTGAGGCACTGATAAGTTGATCTAATGTGGCATGATTTAAACCGTATTGTGCAAATTTAGGGATTTTAAATTGTTTTTGCCAACGGTAAAGCTTATCAACTAGGGCTTGGCAATATTGCTCTTTAGTTAAGGTTTTATGGTCACTGCACAGCAGTCCTATTTTTGCCATTTTTGTTATATCTTTGTTGTTATTTTCTCTTATCATGACATCTAGTGTTACTTGGTTCGCCTTTGCGATAAGTCCCGCACACGCTACACCATGTGGAATATCATAAAACCCACCCATAGGACCCGCTATGCCATGAACTATCCCAAGGCCTGCATTGGTTAAGCAACTTCCAGATAGCATAGATGCGATTGCCAGTGCGCCACGAACCTTGGTATTTTGTGCGCCATGAGAACAGGCTGCATCAAGGTTATCTATGATGAGTTGCATACCCTTTTCAGCTAACATATCTGTCATGAGGTTACTTTTAGTCGATAAGTAGGCTTCAAGTAGTTGGGTAAAAGCATCGAGTCCGCAACAGGCTGTTTGTAAGGGAGGACAAGTGGTTGTTAAGCTTGAATCTAACCAAATTTCTGTGGGAATGAGCTTGTCATGACGAATTGATTTTTTATAACCTTGGTCTCCAACTTGACTAAATACTGCGTTCGAAGTCATTTCACTGCCTGTTCCTGATGTGGTGGGAATCGCAACGAATGGAAGAATATTATCTGGCAGCGTTAATCCTTTACCTATCCCCTCAAGATAATCTAACAAACTATGTTGTGTTACCAGCATTGCTGATAAAGCCTTAGCGGCATCTAAGACAGAACCGCCACCAATCCCGATAACTTTGTTTATGTTAGTTTTATTATTTTCATCCTGAAATCGTTGGCAAATTGCATCAATATCCTGCGGACTTGGTTCGCCACTGATTTGTACTAGATTCTTACTATTAATATTAATGCCACTAATGGTAAGAAACATTTTAAAGTAGGAGGAGTAATAACCTTCTTTCCCACCGGTTACCCATAACACATTATCTAAATCAGCTAAGGTATTTTCAAGACTTTTTGTAATACCGGGGCCGTAATAGATTTTGGGCCATTTAGCGAAGTTAAATGCTTCTAGTAAGTATTCCATATTTAATCCTAAACTGAGTAGTTTATTTCAATATTGAGCTTTAATTTTCGTTAAATAGTATCAAAACAACTAGGACAGCCCTATAAGTTTCAGAACGATTTAGGATCGTTTCCGCCATCATATAGTGAGATAGGTTTTGACCTTAATTTTGACTTGTTCTTGCGTATTGAAAGCATTGGCTATTTATTGCTCTTAGAGCAAGCTATTCAGATTAGAAGACAAGCTTGAAATAATTTCAAACTAGTCCTCTAATAATTACCATATCTGCGATTAAGTTTTAATCTTATCGAGGCAGCATAAAATGGTAATTATGCTGTTGTTATACCATCCTAAATGAACAGGCTTTGCCGAAAGTAATGAACCAAGTGTTTTATTAACTTTGCACGCGCCGTACAGCATTTTTCCAACCATCGTATAAACTATCACGAGTTGGCTTATCAAAATTAGGTTCAAAGCGCTTTTCCCGCTGCCACATATCTTCTAACTCTTCAAGTGAGTCATATATTCCAGCTTTTAGTCCCGCAAGATAAGCGACACCTAATGCTGTTGTTTCAGTAATTTGTGGGCGGTCAACTGTCGCGCCTAAAATGTCAGCAAGAAATTGCATCACCCAGTTATTTGCTACCATGCCACCATCAACTCGTAATGCAATCGGTCTTTCACCATCACTTTCCATCGCTTTTTGTAAATCTTTAGTTTGATAACAAACTGATTGCAAACCAGCGGTAACAATTTCTTTAATGCCTGTATCTCGAGTTAAACCGAAGATAGCTCCACGGGCATTTGGATCCCAATAGGGGGCACCTAATCCTGTAAATGCAGGTACTAAATATACACCGTGATCAACAGGGGTTTGTCGTGCTAAAGGTTCAGTATCTCCTGCGTCATTAATTAGTTTAAGACCGTCTCGCAACCATTGAACCGTTGCCCCTGCAATAAAAATACTGCCTTCCAAAGCGTAGGTTACTTTGCCATTGATTCGATAGGCTACGGTCGATAGCAACCTATTTTCTGATTTCAACGCGATATCACCTGTATTGACAATCATAAAACAACCTGTGCCATAGGTACTTTTGGCCATACCTTCTCGGAAACAGGTTTGTCCAAATAACGCTGCTTGCTGATCACCAGCCATACCTAATATAGGAATTTCAATCCCCAGAATGTCCTTATCTGTGACACCAAAGTCATCGGAAGAGTCCATCACTTCAGGTAATAAAGTGCGAGGGATATTGAAAATGGTTAATAAATCTTCATCCCACTCCTGTGTATGTATATTAAATAACATAGTGCGTGATGCATTGGTTGCATCTGTGCGATGTTCTTTTCCACCCGTTAACTTCCATAATAAATAAGTATCTACTGTACCAAACGCTAGCTCACCTTTTTCAGCCCGGGCACGAGCACCATCAACGTTGTCCAAAATCCAGCGTATCTTTGTCGCGGAAAAATACGGGTCAATTAATAATCCTGTTTTCTCACTTATTAACGGCTCTAAATTTTCGTCTTTAAGTTGCTGACAATATTCGCTGGTACGACGGTCTTGCCAAACGATGGCTCGATATAGCGGTTGACCTGTTTTACGATCCCATATCAGTGTAGTTTCACGTTGATTGGTGATGCCAATAGCTCTGACTACATCTTTACTCGGATCAACTTTGGCAATGACCTGCTGAAAGGTGCGCTCTACCGTTTGCCATATATCTGCTGGCTCATGTTCAATCCAACCATCATTTGGATAATATTGTGGAAACTCCTCTTGGGCAGAATGCACACTACGGCCTTCACGGTTAAATAAGATAGCCCTAGAGCTTGTGGTACCTTGATCAATAGCTAAAATATAATCACTCATGTAAATTCCAAATTCGTCGTTAAGCTTTCATTAATGTTCGATAATGTTCACTTTATAGCCTTAATGTAGTAATTACAACAGCACAAATAATATTATTAGCTAAATATATTTGCTAATTATTTTGTTGCTGGCAAAATAGTTGGTTTAAAGCTGCAATATTTTATTCTTAGCCAAACGGCTTATTGCAAAATTGATACTTTAACCGTTAAGGTACAAATAAATGACACAACAGGAACGACAAACATTAATTCTTGATAAAATTAAACAGACTGGTTTTGTTACCATTGATGAATTAGTCGATCATTTTAAAGTAACACCACAAACCGTGCGTCGAGATCTTAATCAGTTAGCAAAAGCAAAAAAAATTCCCCGCCATCACGGTGGAGCAGGTATCGAGTCTAGTACTTCGAATACAGATTATCAAACACGAAAAATTATGGATCTTCAAGAGAAAGAAAAAATTGCATCTGAGTTAGTAAAGATGATCCCTGATGGGTCCTCGATTTTCATTAATATCGGTACTACAAATGAAACTATTGCACAGGCTCTTTTGAACCATAAAGGCCTTCAAATCGTAACCAATAACTTAAATGTGGCCTCTATTCTTGGTGCCAAAGAGGATTTTTCAGTTGTTATTGCTGGTGGCGAAGTACGGCATAGGGATGGCGGTGTTATTGGAGAAGCAACGGAAGAATTTATCAAAAATTTCCGTATGGATTTTGGTATTATTGGTATCAGTGGTATAGATTTAGACGGGTCACTATTAGATTTTGATTATCGAGAAGTTAGGGTAGCCCAAGCCATTATAGCTAATTCTCGTCAGGTACTTTTAGCCGCTGCTCATTCAAAATTTGGTCGTAATGCCATGGTTCGCTTGGGTAACATCAGTCAAGCAGATCATTTTTTTACCGACGCAACACCGCCAGCAGAAATACAGCAGATCCTTTTAGATCAAAAAGTTACTTTACATATTACTTAAAGCTAAGTCATAAAATATTATAAAGCATTTCGAACTAACGCTAGTTAATAATGCTTTCATTTCCCTAAAGCAAACCTTCTTTGAATAGATAAATTAATACCTTTCACTAATTAAAATATAATCCTGATAATTATCATAAGCATATCGTTTGCAGTATAAAAATAATCTCTATCTATGTTCGTAAATGTTCACTTTGTGTTGATATTCTTTCGTTTAGTGGTTATCGTATATAAAAACAACATTGCTAAACAAATAAATATACATAAGCAACGGGGAAGTTAGCATTTTAGCTAAATTCCTGCTTGCGGTAATTAAAGAGGATAATATGAAAGCTGAAAATGATATTCATGATTTATTAGTCATTGGTGGGGGGATCAACGGTGTAGGTATTGCAGCCGATGCTGCTGGCAGAGGACTGAATGTTGTACTGTGTGAAATGAATGACCTTGCATCATCAACTTCATCTAATAGCAGTAAGCTCATTCATGGTGGATTACGCTATCTTGAATATTATGAATTTCGCTTAGTACGAGAAGCGCTTGCAGAACGTGAAGTGTTATTAAAGAATGCGCCGCATATTATAAGACCGCTACGTTTTCGATTGCCTCATCGTCGGCATTTACGTCCGTCATGGATGATCAGAATAGGCCTGTTCATGTATGATCATTTAGCTAAACGTGTAACTTTAAAAGGTTCGCACGGTATAAAGTTTGATAAAAAAAGTCCTGTCGTTGATAAAATAACTAAGGGTTTCGAATATTCAGATGCTTCTGTTGATGATGCGCGTTTAGTGGTGCTTAATGCCATAGCTGCTAGAGATAAAGGTGCGCGTATTATGACACGCACTCGTTGTTCCAATGCTAAGAGAGTGGGCGATATTTGGGAAGTAACCCTTCATGATAATCAAACAGGGCAAAAACAGGTTGTTAAAACTAAAGCGTTAGTAAATGCTGCGGGTCCGTGGGTAACAAGTTTCTTTGATAACGCATTAAAAATCCGATCACCTAAAGAAATTCGTTTGATTAAAGGTAGCCATATCATAGTGCCGCGTATTCATACCGAGTCGCAGGCCTATATCTTACAAAATGAAGATAATCGCATAGTTTTTGTTATTCCTTATGAAGACGACTTTTCTTTAATCGGCACTACTGATGTAGAGCATTTAGGCGATCCGGCCACTGCATGTATTTCAAAAGAAGAAACTGACTATTTAATTTCTGTAGTTAATGATCATTTTAAGCATAAAATTTCGACGAAAGATATTGTATGGACTTATTCTGGTGTGCGACCGTTACTTGATGACGAATCTGATTCAGCAGCGGCGGTAACCCGTGATTATACCTTTGAAGTGGATGCGCCTCAGGGAAAAGCACCCTTATTGTCAGTGTTCGGTGGCAAGCTCACTACTTATCGTAAATTATCTGAAGCAGCGGTTAATGGAATTATTGAGCACTTTCCAGATGCGGGCAAAAGTTGGACAGCTGATGCTGCATTGCCCGGTGGAGATTTCGATAATCAACACAATTTACAAACCAAGTTGCAACGTCAATATAATTGGTTACCGCGTAAAATAATTAATCGTTATGTTCGCTCTTACGGCACACTTAGCCATGAAATATGTGCAGGACTTAATTCGCTTGAAGATATGGGACAACATTTTGGTGCTGGCTTATATCAACAAGAAGTTGAGTATTTAATAGAGCACGAATGGGCTGTTGATCTGGAAGACATCATATGGCGCCGCAGCAAACTAGGTTTGCAGTTAACTCAAGTAGAAAAAAACACACTGGAAAATTATCTTTTGCCGTGGACTGACAGTAAAAAAGTTACGTCAAAGATTGGCCTCCTACAAAAACAAGCATAACTCTTCTATCCCCTACATCAAATACAGTACTAATCTTGGCTGCGTTAGTTAGCTAAGATTAGTAATAAAAATAACAACTAATAGAGATAACTTATGACAATTCGAGTAGCAATAAACGGTTATGGCCGCATAGGTCGTAATATTTTGCGAGCACTGTACGAATCTAATTACCGCAACGATATTGAAATAGTGGCGATTAATGACTTAGGTGATACAGCCTTTAATGCCCATCTTACTAAATATGATTCTGTACATGGTCGGTTTCCTGGTTCAGTAGAAGTTAATGATGAGAAGATCATTATTAATGGAGACCCCATAGTCACTCTTTCTGAGCGTGATCCACGACAATTACCATGGAAAGAACTTGAGATTGATGTGGTTTATGAATGTACGGGCTTTTTCACTAGTCGTGATAAAGCCATGGGGCATATTGAAGCTGGCGCGATAAAAGTGATAATTTCAGCCCCTGCTAATGATGCAGACGCTACTGTTGTTTATGGGGTTAACCATGATTGTTTAACGACTGAAAGTCAGATCATTTCAAATGCTTCGTGTACAACCAATTGTTTGGCTCCCGTTGCCAAAGCATTAAATGATTCAATAGGCATTGAACAAGGTTCAATGACAACCATACATGCCTACACCAATGATCAAAATTTAAATGATGTTTATCATAGTGATATTTATCGTGCTCGTTCAGCAACCCAATCAATGATCCCAACCAAAACAGGTGCAGCCCAAGCTGTTGGGCTAGTTTTACCTGAATTAGATGGAAAGCTAGATGGGATGGCGGTACGAGTACCAACAATTAACGTTTCATTGGTTGATTTTACTTTTATTGCCAGTCGCGATACTACACTTGAAGAAATAAATAATGCTATCAGATCTGCATCGCAAGGACCTATGAAAGGCGTGCTAGCGTTTAATGAAGAGCCGCTTGTTTCTGTAGATTTTAATCATATTGCTGAATCGTCAAATTTTGATGCAACACAAACATGTATTAATGGTCGTTTAATCAAAGTGATGTCTTGGTATGATAATGAATGGGGTTTTTCTAACCGCATGCTCGATAATACCCTTGCTTTGATGGACGTTTATCGTGCTAAAACTAAAAAGTCAGCAGGTGAAGCAGCATGATTAGACGTACTAAAATAGTGGCGACACTTGGTCCTGCAACAGATGAACCAGCGGTGCTTGAGCGATTGATTATAGCGGGCGTTAATGTGGTTCGTTTAAATTTTTCTCATGGTAAAGCAGAAGATCATCAACAACGTGCTGATTTAGTGCGTGAATTGGCGCATAAAAATGGCAGAACTGTTGCCATTCTAGGCGATTTGCAAGGCCCAAAAATCCGTATTGCACAATTTAAAGAAGGACCGATAAAACTTAATTTAGGTGACCGCTTTAATCTTGATGCCTCACTAGATAAAACTGCCGGCGATCAACAGCAAGTAGGCCTAGATTACACCAGTTTGCCCGACGAAGTTATTGTTGGCAATCGCTTACTGTTAGACGATGGACGTGTAGTACTGCAAGTAGAAGCCATTAACGGTACTTGTATTGAAACAAGGGTTGTTGTTGCGGGTAAGTTATCAAATAACAAAGGCATAAATCGTGAAGGCGGTGGGCTTTCAGCCGGTGCTTTAACCGAAAAAGACTTTACTGATATCAAATTAGCCGCAAAAATTAATGTTGATTACTTAGCGGTTTCTTTCGTGCGATGTCCTGACGACCTACACCAGGCTCGCCAAGCCTATGAGCTTGCCAGTAATGGCAGACGCGTCGATATTGTTTCCAAAATTGAACGCGCTGAAGCTGTTGCTGATAATGACTTGCTTGACAGCATTATTATTGCCTCTGATGTGGTGATGGTAGCGCGTGGAGACTTAGGTGTTGAAATAGGTGATGCTGCGCTGATTGCCGTACAAAAGCATTTAATCAAACGTTCTCGTGAACTGCAAAAAGTGGTTATAACAGCGACCCAAATGATGGAGTCGATGATTGAGAGTCCATTACCTACACGGGCAGAAGTGTTTGATGTTGCTAACGCGGTATTAGATGGCACCGATGCCGTGATGTTGTCGGGTGAAACGGCTGCAGGTGGTTTTCCTGTTGAGGCTGTTGAAGCAATGGATCGAATTATCATGGGTGCAGAATGTCACCCACAATCTCATGTATCTGAGCATCGTTTACATGAAGACTTTACTGCCGCTGATGAATCTGTGGCGATGGCAACTATGTACACAGCCAACCACTTATCTGGTGTTAAAGCGATTATTAGCTTAACTGAAACCGGAAATACGGCATTACTGATGTCGCGTATTAGCTCAAGTATCCCAATTTTTGCTTTTACACATCAACAAAAAACGGAAAATAGAGTAGCGCTTTATCGAGGTGTTGTTCCTGTAACTTATAACTTCGACTCAATCTCTTTTGAGCAAGTTAACCAAAGTGTTGTTGACGAACTCGTTCGTCGTGGAGAAGTTGTTGAAGGAGATTGGATTATTATCTCTAAAGGTGATTTTTGTAATATCCATGGCGGCACTAATGCAATGAACATAGTGCAGGTTAAACATAATGCAAGTTAACGATTAATTACTTAAATCAGCAACTAAATCGAGTCATTAGAATAGGCTTTTTGACTCGTTAAAATATGCATTTATCACCGATGTAAATTGTTAATAAAGAGATAAAAACATGAATAAAATTAGTAAAATAATTGCCAGAGAAATTCTTGATTCTCGCGGTAATCCCACCGTAGAAGCAGATGTTATTTTAACGTCAGGACAAATGGGTACAGCTTGTGCGCCATCAGGTGCGTCAACAGGTTCAAGAGAAGCATTAGAACTTAGAGATGGCGACAAAAGCCGTTACCATGGTAAGGGTGTATTAAAAGCTGTTGAGGCTATTAATGGACCAATCAACCAAGCTTTGATTGGGTTTAATGCGCTAAATCAACAAGCAATAGATCAAACGATGATTGAGCTGGACGGTACCGAAAATAAATCAAGTTTAGGTGCTAATGCTATTCTCGCCGTTTCACTGGCAGTTGCCAAGGTAGCTGCCTTATCAAATAAACAACCACTTTATCAGCATCTTGCAGCACTTTTCGGTAGTTTGGATAAGTTATCGTTGCCGTTACCTATGATGAATATAATCAATGGTGGTGAGCATGCGGATAACAATATTGATATTCAAGAGTTCATGATTCAACCGGTAGGTGCAAAGAGATTTAGTGAAGGTTTACGCATGGGCGCTGAAGTTTTTCAACAACTGAAAAAAGTATTAGCAGAGCGTGGGTTGAATACGGCCGTTGGTGATGAAGGTGGTTTTGCTCCCGATTTAGCTTCTAACGAAGAAGCATTGGTTGTTATTAAAGAAGCCGTTGAACAGGCAGGTTATGAATTAGGAAAAGATTTTACTCTGGCCTTGGATTGTGCAGCAAGTGAGTTTTATCATGAAGGCCGATACGTGCTTGCGGGTGAAAATAAATCGTTCGATGCTGAAGGATTTTCAGACTATTTAGCAGAATTAACCGAAAAGTATCCTATTGTCTCTATAGAAGATGGCTTGGACGAAAGTGATTGGCAAGGCTGGGCATATTTAACCAAAATACTCGGTGACAAAATTCAGTTGGTAGGTGATGACCTTTTCGTGACAAATACACAAATACTTAGTCAAGGGATCAAGAAAAATATTGCTAATTCCATCCTGATTAAATTTAATCAAATAGGCACCTTAACTGAAACATTTGAGGCCATTAATATGGCACAATTGGCTGGGTATTCAGTGATTATTTCTCATCGTTCAGGTGAAACAGAAGATACTACCATTGCTGATCTAGCCGTAGCAACTTGCGCAGGACAAATTAAAACGGGTTCACTTTCACGTTCTGATCGTGTGGCTAAATATAATCGCCTGTTACGAATTGAAGAAGAACTTAGTGGTCAATATATTTATAATGGTCTTGCTGAAGTTTATGGTCAGAAAGGTTATAAGTCATGAGACAAGCCCTAATTATCGGTAACTGGAAAATGAATGGCAATTTAGCTGAAAATGATGAATTGCTTAATACTATTAGTAAATCATATGATTCAAATGATGAAATCGAAGTTGTAGTTTGCCCTCCTTCCATCTACATGGCTCAAATAAGTCAGCAGTTATTAAATAGTAAAATAAAATACGGAGCCCAGAATGTGAGTGCAAACAGAAACGGCGCTTTTACTGGTGAAGTTTCAACGGCAATGTTGCATGATCTTGGCTGTTCTTATGTCTTGCTTGGTCACTCAGAGCGTAGATGCCTCAACCATGAAAGTGATGAACAAATAGCGGATAAATTTTCGGCAGCGGTTCAAGCTGAAATTACTCCTGTACTTTGTGTTGGTGAAACGCTAACCCAGCGTCAATCTAAAGAGACATTTTTAGTTATTGCGGAGCAAATTTCAATCATTATTGAAGAAGTAGGGATTAAGGGGTTTGAGCATGCCGTCATTGCTTATGAACCTATATGGGCTATAGGTACCGGTGAAACAGCAAGTCCTGAACAAGCGCAAGCTGTTCATGCTCAAATTCGACGTCAATTAGCTGAGCATGATCTTAACATTTCTAAGAATATACAGGTTATTTACGGAGGGAGTGTGAATGCAGATAATGCAAAAGCATTATTCGCACAACAGGATGTTGATGGCGCTTTAGTAGGCGGTTCCTCATTAAACGCAGATGATTTTCTTAACATTTGCAAAGCTTATAACTAACCCCTCTCAATATAAATATTAACGTGTTGAATGCAAAGTTAATGGATTTTGTTTCAACACGTTAAGCTACATTTTTTAGCTTCTGCAACATTTATCGTATATCACTATCAATACTCTTTATAAATTCCAATAAAACAACATACTTTCAAGGTCTCGTTGTACTCTATTGCGATTGAAATTTAACCAATCAGTAATCAACATAAAGCCTATTTACAATGAACAATCAAAAGATATTAAGTAGTATTCTTGGCTAGATTACTTTATATATTTTAACCCTGCCTATGTAGTTTGTTCAGGTAACACTGCCATTATCGGAAATCACAACAAATCAACTTAATCTTTCACCATGTCTTGTAGTTTAGCATTATTGAAATTCTAGATTTATAGTGTTCCCATGACACCACCTGAGTAAGCTACATAGGCATATAAATAAAAGAGGGGTTTTTGATTACGATCAAACAGACATTAATCATAAATTGTCATACTATAGCTAATAAGGAAGCTAGTAAGGAAGCTAGTAAGTAAATTGAGTAATTTTATGTCGATAGTTTTAGAAAGCCTATGCTACAAAGTAAATGGTAAAGCACGTATTCATAATGTGAATCTAGTACTGGAACCTGGCTCTTTTAACGTGTTACTTGGTAAGAAAGGCGGGAAAAAAGCGGGAAAAACTACCTTAATGCGATTGATTGCGGGGTTGGAATCACCTTCATCAGGACGTATTTTAAAAAATGGTGTTGATTTAGCTAAAGTGCCGGTTCAGCAGCGTAATGTTTCAATGGTACATCATCAGTTTATTAATTATCCCCATTTAACGGTCAGAGATAATATTGCTTCCCCCTTGCGCGTAATCGGCCTTAAAAAATCTGAAATCGAACGTAAAGTAAATGAAGTTGCTGCCTTGTTACACATAGAATCTTGCTTAGATCGTTACCCTCTTGAACTTTCGGGTGGTCAGCAGCAAAGAACTGCAATGGCACGGGCTTTAGTCAAAGATGCCGATATCATTTTATTAGATGAACCTTTGGTGAACCTTGATTATAAATTGCGTGAAGAATTACGTAATGAAATAAGAGATTTATTGGCAGCACGCAACTGTATTGCTATTTATGCAACAACAAACCCTAAAGTAGCCATGGCATTAGGGGGGAAATCGATATTGATGCATGAAGGACGGGTGATTCAAGAGGGGGAAGCTAGTGTTGTTTACAATCAACCTATTAATGTTGATGCCGCCAAGCTTTGTAGTGATCCTGAAATGAATTTAATCGAAGGAAGTATCACTGACAATGAAATTGTTTTTTATAATACGCTACGATACCCTTTAAGCTCACAAATTTCTGAATTAGCACCAGGAGATTATCGTTTTGGTATACGACCGAGTCACCTTAAATTTGTGCCTGCAGATGATAGCGATTTGGAATTATCAATGATAGTTGATTTAGCCGAAATTAGCGGCTCTGAAAGCATGATAAGACTTTCTAATAAGCACTTTTCTCTAGTTATGCACTTAGCTGGCGTACATGAGTATCACACTGATGCAAAGATTAAGGTCTACATGCCGATACATAAATTTTTTGTCTTTGGTACTAATAATTTATTGATTAAAGCGCCAGTTTTAACCTATTAAATTACCCGTTGATTTATGGCTCTGTTCCATAAGACTGCTATTTATCGCTCAAATTCTTATTTGTTAATACGCTAGAGATAAGGTTAGCTTTGTAGTAAAAGTTGCTGGTAAACAGGCTCTATAAGGGCTAACGCTCAATTTATATTATGGGACGACAGCAAACGGAAACAGAGCCTAATTTATAGTGCTTAACGGATGCCTATTTCTTTTAAACGTTTATATAAGGTATTTCTACTGATGGCTAATGCTTTCGCTGTTTGTGAAATATTACCTTTATATTCATTGTAGACATGAAGTAATTCTGCTTTATCTGCTGAGACTTTATCCTCGACGGTCAGGTGTTCAATTGTTTGTTCACTTTGAACAGTTTCACTATTGACGACCTGTTTTTTATTGATTTTACTTTCTTTAAGATCTTCAAAAAAATCATCCGGTAAGTGTCTTGTTTGGATAGGCTCATCATCAGACATTGCTTGAGCTATTTGAATGACACTAACCAACTGACGGACATTTCCTGGCCAAGGGTGTTGATTAAACAACTCAACTATCTCATGAGATAGTTTTTCATTTTCACTGCCATGACTATAAAGAGCATTGACTTGATGAAAGAGCTGTATTCTGTCCGTTCGTTCACGTAATGGTGGCAGCTCAAGGTTGAGTCCACTGACACGATAATATAAATCTTGCCTAAATTGACCCGAATCAACATCCTTTCTTAAACTACGGTTAGTTGCCGATATGAGTTTGATGTCAACGTGATAGCTTTCTGTAGAACCTAGAGGAGTCACTGTTCTTTCTTGTAAAACACGCAATAGCCTACTTTGTACACTAAGTGGCATTTCTCCTATTTCATCAAGAAATAATGTTCCCTTATGTGCTTTACGGATAAAGCCTATTGAGCCCTTACTTGATGCGCCAGTAAATGCACCATTTTCATAACCAAAGAGTTCTGATTCAACTAAATCACTGGGAATTGCGGCGCAATTAACTGCAACAAGTGGGTGCATTCTTCGTTGACTATAGTGATGTAAGCCTTTGACAAATACTTCTTTACCTACACCTGTTTCACCATGAATAAGAATAGGGATATCTTTATCAATAATACGTTCAGCCTGTTCAATACAGCGTGAGATTTTTTCATCTCCAAAGCTAAACTGTTCTAATGAAATAATATCAGTGTCCGATTTTGTAGCTGTATTGTTACGAAAATCAATAGGCTGTATTTCATTTTTTATCGGCGCTTTAATAAAACCATGCATCTGATATTTATTTAAAGCTCTAAAGGAAAATGGCAGGTTAGAAAGCTGATTCTTCAATTTTTGTAAGGGAACATCAAAAATATCAGCTATATTTACTAAGGTAAGGTCGTAACATAATAATATTTCAGCCCGTCGATTTGCAGAAATAATCGTACCTCCTTCGTTGAAAACGATTATTCCAGACCATTGACTATCTAAGTTATCAAAATTTGTATTAAAAGTAAGTAAGAAATGCTCGTCGCTAAAAGTACTGATGATTAGTCTATTTTCAATACTTTGTGACATTAACTTTACCATGCCCAATGTATGGGATTGTGGTAAATAGGCATCACTAGAAATATCAAGGATACCCAACAAGGTACGGTTCACATCATAAATAGGTGACGCAGATCCGATCATAAAGCGATTAGCTTTTAAAAAATGGTCATCTTGCTGAATTTGTACTGCTTCACCACAAGCTAGCGCAGTACCAATAGCATTAGTACCATTATTTCTTTCTTTCCAATCAACCCCTTTTTCAAAAAGTGCCTTATTAGGTGAGGCAAGGAAACGCTTCTCTCCCCAGCTATTTAAGACTTGCCCCTGATTATCAGTGAGCAGAATCAAACATTGAGTATTCGATAGGATATTTTCGTAATAGGGTAATACCTCATTATTAGTCGTGTTAATAAGTCGATGATACTCTTCATCTAAAGAGTCTTGGTCGCTTTGTCCCAAGCGTTGTAATTGAGGTTGGCTTGATTGTTCTAAACCATAAAGCTCACAACGTTGCCAAGACTCCTTAATTTTATCATCATCTTTCACCCGCTTTTCCTCATACTATTAATAGCAACATCTGCAAATTCAAGCTGGCCAATGTTGATATTAATGTTTATCTTGAAAATCACATCAGAGAACGAGCATATTATTTTTCACTATTTGACCAGTTTGAACAAATAAATTCTACTCATTATTATACAATTTATAGGTGTTTTGGTTTGTTTAGTCAACAGTAAGGAGATGTTTTAAGTATAAGTTAAAATGATATGTTTTTGAGTTGATATTTAAATCTATTTAAAAACAATGTGATAGGATTTTATTTTTTTGTTTTTAGTGAAAATATTTGATTTATAATAATTTAATTATAATCTGCTAGTCCTAGTATATGGAATGTGTAAATCCTTAACTGTTCAATAGGTATTGTTCAATAATTGTGTTAACTATGTTCATAAAAATATTTTTTTGAACAGTTTTGAACAATTTTGAACAGTTTTTGCTTTTTTGATTTTAAACTAAATAAAAAAACACTATTATTTTTAATGTAGTTATAACAGTGGCTTATATTTTTTTATTACGAATAATTACGAATTGTTACACGTTGGCTTAATGAATGCAGGATAGGGTTATGACAAAAGATTTGTTCATAAAGTTGAACAATGATTTATGTGAAATATAAATATGAATGGGAGAATTCAATAACATGTCACTCGTATTAGAAAATTTAGGCTATGTTGTCGATGGTGAAACTTACCTTAGCGATGTAAACCTGAAATTAGAACCTGGTTCCTTCAATGTACTTTTAGGCCGTACACTTGCTGGAAAAACGTCACTTATGCGCCTTATGGCAGGACTAGATAAGCCCACGTCTGGCAGTATTTATATGGATGGTCAAGATGTGACCAATATGGCTGTTCAACAGCGAAATATTTCCATGGTGTATCAGCAATTTATAAATTACCCTAATTTAACTGTGCGTGAAAATATAGCATCACCATTGAGAATAGCAAAAACTAAAGAGTCAGAGATCACCCGGCGTGTTAATGAAACGGCGGCGATTTTGCAAATTGAACCTTTTTTAGATCGACATCCTCTTGAGCTCTCAGGTGGACAACAACAACGTTGTTCAATGGCACGAGCATTAGTCAAAGATGCAGGTATCATTTTATTCGACGAGCCCCTAGTTAACCTTGATTACAAGTTACGGGAAGAGTTACGAGCAGAATTACGCGATCTATTTAAAGAACGTAATGCTATTGCCGTATACGCTACAACCGAGCCAAATGAAGCGATGGCTTTAGGTGGGGTAACAACGTTATTACATGAAGGACAAGTCATACAAACTGGTCCTGCAACTCAAGTATATCGTAATCCTGTCAGTGCTGATGCCGCAAAACTTTTCAGTGAGCCCGCTATCAATCTCATTCCAGGTCGCCTTAGTAATAGTGAAGTCACTTTTGATGAGTCCGTTCATTTTCCACTCGATCATGATTTAAGTAAGATTAAACCTGGAAATTATACCTTTGGTGTATTGCCAAGTCATATTGGTTTAGTACCTAATCATGACGATGATTTGGAGCTTTCAATGCGTATGCAATTAGCTGAAATTAGTGGTTCTGAAACCTATATGCATGTTGTTAATGATTATTTTGATTTAATTATACAACTGTCAGGTGTCATTAGTTACCATATTGGCGACCCGATCAAAGTCTATTTACCTACACATAAACTTTTTGTTTTTGACCAAGCAGGTAATACTATTCAAACACCATCTCAACGTATCACGAGGTAATAAACTCATGGCTGAAATACATTTAAAATCGTTGGCCCATAGCTACAGTAAGGATCCAAGTAAACCTTCTGATTATGCTATTCGAGAAATGGACCATGTCTGGGAACATGGCGGTGCCTATGCACTACTTGGACCATCAGGTTGTGGTAAAAGCACTTTATTAAATATCATGTCGGGGCTCCTTTCTCCTTCTGAAGGTCAGGTACTTTTTGATGGCCTTGAAGTAAATAATATTCCACCTGAAGATCGTAATATTGCACAAGTGTTCCAGTTTCCAGTTATTTATGATTCGATGACTGTTTTTGATAACTTGGCTTTTCCACTGCGCAATATGAAAACTCCCGAAGTTAAGGTACAAAGTAGAGTACATGAAATTGCTGAAGCGCTTGAATTAACACCTTTGTTAAAGCGTAATGCCAGTAACCTCACCGCCGATGAAAAACAAAAAGTTTCAATGGGTCGTGGTTTAGTTCGTAGTGACGTGTCAGCGATATTGTTTGATGAACCGTTAACGGTTATTGCTGTCTCTTATACACATCTCCGAGCCCACGAGACTAAGGCGAATCTC
>OJAZ01000324.1_pt1 | contig 24264 bp, 19 predicted proteins | sample 1589851 | NCBI WGS metagenome assembly OJAZ01 (sample SAMN05416792, study PRJEB24817) | seawater metagenome | isolation source: Sea water | place: Canada:Atlantic | collected 2013-07 | reverse complement strand
ATTCAGTCATGCGCCTTGTTTAAGCCCTTTTAAACTCTCGCTGAGTGATCACTTACTAACGTGGAATGGTATAAAAGGTTAATACGTTAATTTCTTCATTATTCAATGTGCCAGCCAAACCTTGTTGATACAATTCTTGAATAGCCTTGGCCCCTTGGTATTCCACTACTTGAATCTTATCCTGCATATGAGCGTTAAAGCTGCTCCAAGCTTTAGCATAACGTTCATTAAACCCTTCTCGGGTCCATTCTTCAGTACGCTTTTTCACTTGATGGGGAGCAAAAAACAGCTGCCCGTGTAATTTGCCTTTGGGCTTATTAGTCTGTGATTTCACATCAGTGGCGCCAATAAAGACTTCACGAGACAGTTTGTCCCCTAACAGGTCTTGTAAATCAAGCAGCAACTGCTTGTTACCCGCAAAGTCGAGTACCCAGCTTTCGCCGTCTCGGCTTATCTGCTCAATATCCTTGTATTCGAGTACCTCGTCGTAACAGCCAAAGGACTCGGCCAAGGCTTTGTTTGCTGCGCTGGTTAACCCCACTACCCGATAATGGCCGCCGCGCTGTGCTTTGTGCTTCATGAGCAAATGCGCACAGCCGTAGGCCGTTTTGCTTGATGCACTGGTGAGTAACACAGTCGTTACTTTGTCGCTGATATGCTCGCCAACAAAGTCATCCAGTACGAAGGAGGTCATAAACAACGGGCGATAATTCAATAACCAAGCTTTAGAATCTTCTTGGTAGGACGGGTCTTGTGCGCAGCGTAAATAATTGTCATACACAGGAGAACTGCTGACGCGCTGTGGGTGATTGTCAAAAAAGCTCACGTCATTGGCTTTATCAACATTGACCAACAAGTGCGTACCCATAGGGAAATAACCGTATACTACTTCCCCCACTTGGGCCCGGGAATGCTTAGACGCGATTACTGTGCCAAAGCCCCACACAGGCACTATGCCCCATTGTTCGTCTGCGGGAAAAAAGCCCCAATAGCCCATTTTTTCACCGGTTACGGCATAGCTGATATTGTTTGCAGAAAAACCAAAACTGTCGACTTTGAGGATCGCTTGACCGTCTTGCAGTGCAGCGGTGTCTATTTGACCTTGAACCACTTTGGTTTGTGATATATCTGCTTTGTTTACCCAAATCTCTGTACTGTTTAGTTGTGTATCGTTGTGCTTATTATCTGACATGAGATGTGTCCTTGTTGTGAGAATCGCCAAAAGAGGTAGCGACAAGAAAGCTCGAACGATTATAGGGATGTAGTGAAATTTTTATGCTACAAAATCCATCATATTTGTGAATACGCGCACATAACAGCGACTAATTTCTGCGCAATCACCTTATTAATCAGGGATAAACCATGCCAATAATCAACACTGAAACACGCTTCATTTCGCTAAAATCACTGGTATCACACGCCGCTACGATGTTGTTGCTTACCACCGGTTTTAGTGCGCACTCAGCACCCACCCAGAGCTGTGCACAGCAGGCAGTGACCTTACAAGTGCTGGGCTCTGGTGGCCCAGAATTAAACGATGACCGAGTGTCTTCTAGCTATTTAATCTGGCATAAAAACAAAGCCAGAATATTGATTGATGCGGGGCCCGGTAGTAGCGTTAATTTTGGCGCTTCAGGGGCAGATTTCACTGATGTTCAGGCGGTACTGTTAACCCATTTACATGTTGATCATAGCGCAGATTTACCCGCCTACGTGAAAGGTTCATATTTTACTCAGCGCAACGAAGAAATAACGGTATATGGGCCAAGTGCAAATGCGTTAATGCCAAGTACAAGCGATTATTTAGCCAGTTTAATGGGCAATGAGGGAGCGTTTGCTTATTTGAGCGATTACACAGACGCCAGCAGTCAAGCAGATTATCATATCAAGGCACAGAACATTCCGCTGACACCGATAAAGCAACACAGTGAAAAACTTAGCGAAGATATCACTATTACTGCTATTCCCGTACATCACGGGCCCGTTGCCGCAGTCGCGTGGCGAGTGGATATAGGCACCTGCAGCATCACCTTTTCAGGGGATATGAGTAACAAAAACAATGTCTTGGCAACACTGGCCAAGGACAGTGATATTTTGGTCATGCATAACGCCGTGCCGCAAAGTGCAACCGGCTTAGCCATTAACTTACACATGCGCCCACTGGATATAGGAAAAATAGCCAACCAGGCCAATGCTAAGCGCGTGGTTTTATCACACTTTATGAACCGTACGCGCAATGACACCCAAGCTACGCTAAAATTCATTCAGCAGCATTATTCAGGAAAAGTAGAAATAGCAACGGATATGGCTAGGTTTTAATGTGTTTTGAAATACGCTGATACGTTTGGCTTTTTATGGGTTTAAAGAAGATAATCTATCAGCCAGATGAACTATACCTGTTTAAATAAAAAGCCGCCGCATTCAATGATGCTTGGCGGCTTTGTATGTCACTGGGCACAACAAGGCCAGTAAGCAGCTTACTTAACGTGTTTATTATTCGCCTTCTTGCTGCCTAACTTGTTGTATTTCACTTTGCATTTCTTGGGCAATGGCTTGTACTTGCGGCATGATATCCCGCATGGCTTGCTGACCTGCCATCATAGAGTCTCGCATTACTAATGGCATTTTTTGGGTCATGCTCTTACCCACATCCGACTGATAAAATTCAATCAAGCCGTCGATCTCAGTCTGATTAAAATGAGTCAGGTAGACATTGATCATTGGCTCTTTGAATTGATCCCACGTCATATTTTCTTTGAGCAAGTTATCAATTTTCCCCATGTACTTTTCAAATGCGGGCCTTTCTTGCTCAGAAATATTCATTTGGCTCGCCATGTTGTTAAACATGCTACTCACCTGCCCTTGCATCGATTCCATGATTTTTGATACATCGGTTAACATCATCAGCTTTTCAACAGATTCGCGGCTTGCCGTAGACTCGGCATGTGCAGTAAAGGTAAAGCACGTCAGTGCTACCAGTAAAATTTTAAACTTCATTTTTAATCCTTTAGGTTTGAGAGCATTTTTTGAAGGCAAAATGTGTCACCCGCCTTCCACTTGAGGTATTCCTGATACTTATATTTTGCCATCAAGATAAAATAACCTTCGTCATATCAGTTGGTCATCTCAGCAAATAGCGGCCTCTAGCATAAACCATTTTTACCCCCTATGTTTAATTCACACTCAAAAAATATTTACTAAAGATGTATCAAAAATCACCCAGCGAATACGACAACCAAAAAATTTTTATATAGACATATATGGACGCTCCCGATATGTCCTGATTACTTTTTTTAGCATTCATCATTTATGACGGGCTCTGTAATGGCGTTAATTTACAGAAGCGTTTGTTCAAAATGAGCTTTTTTGTCTACCATAAAAAAAATCCGGTAAATAAGATTTACCGGATTTCGCTTAATGTATATGACTGATTAGCAATTCATTAGTTTAAAAACGCGCTGTGACCTTGGCGTGATAATAGCGGCCCATTACGTCGTAAACTTCAGGTACCGTATTGGCATTGTTCCATGAGTAGATATAAGGAGGCGTTTTATCGAACAAGTTGTCGATGCCTGCTGAAACCGACCATGTGTCATTCATAAAATATTGCCCAGCTATATCGTGATAGGTAACAGAACCCACAGTCTGCACTAAATCATATGCTGCGTAATAATCATCGGTCATACTACCGATATAACGCGCTTTGTAGCTTGCCGTCCAATCATCCTGACTGATTTTAATGCCTAAATTCGACTTCCACTTGGCAAATCCACCATTGGTTCCGTCAATTTTACCTGTATATTCTACTTCGTCCTCTGTGTATTCAAGCAAACGAGTGGCATCTAAATCTATGCCCCAATCAAATCCCATGGCTTCAAAAGCGTAAGTCACGTTCATATCAACGCCGCGTGTTTCAACCGTACCCACGTTCGTCAATGGTGACTCCATGTAATCAATATTGCCGGTGATTTCATTACGGGTGATGCTTAACACATCGCAGTAACTTGTTTCGCCAGCATAGCATTGATCCAAATAAGTCTGCGTTGAAATGCGAGATATAGCATTGCTCACTTCAATATTGAAGTAGTCAACCGTAGCCGAAAACCCTTCAATAAATTGCGGGTTGTACACCAAGCCTAGGGTAAAGGTATCGGCTTCTTCTGGGGTCAAATTGGCCACAGTGGTATAGGTGTTTTCAATTTGCCCATCGCTGTACACAAAGTTTGTATTGTTGATTTGCGCCGCACAGGTTTGATACAAAGTTGAGCTAGCATCGCCAGCGCCGTAACCTGAACATGGATCAGTTAAGTAATCGTACGAGCCCACATCACCGCCGTACAGCTCATCAACAGTTGGCGCGCGAAACGCAGTAGAGGCAACTCCGCGCAGCATCAAATCATCATTCACGTGCCAGCTCAGTCCCAATTTCCAGGTTGTATCAGAATCAAACGTACTGTAGTCAAACCAACGAATGGCCGCATCAACAGATAAGCTTTTCACTAGGGGCAAATCAGCTAATAAAGGCACAGCGAATTCAGCGTAGATTTGTGTAGTATCAAAGTCTCCTGATGTAGGATCTTGAGCAGAAGCGCTACCGTCTCCCGCAACCGTAACGGCATCTGGCTGATACCAACCTTTTTCTCGGCGATATTCAACGCCTGCAGCAAAACCAACAAAACCAGCCGGAAGCTCAAGTAAATCACCAGAAAGGTTAAGGTTTACGATGTTAAATTCATTACCGCCGCTGGCTTGATCCGTATAAGAAATATAGTCGATGGTGTCAGTTGACAACTCGCCTTCGTTGACAAACCAATCTTGGCACGGAATGCTTACGTCATTACAAATTGACGCGTCCATGGTGTTGTAGAGCTTGGTTAAGTTTATGTAGTTTGAAGAGCGATCGGTCGCATCGTTGCGCCCGTAAGAATAAGACACGTCCCAATCGTAGCCAGATCCAACATCCCATACACCTTGCGCCCCCAACACCACACGCAGTGTATCGGTCACCTGATCAAATACGCGATCCCCCACTTCTGTCATGCGTCGGCGCATAGAGGTAGCAGTACCAAATGGATTACCGGTTGCATCAGCAGTTAGTATGGCTTCAATAGGTGACGGCGCCATCTGTTGAGTTGATGTACGCTTGGTATACAATGATTCAAAGTATATTTGTGTATCTTCCGCGATATCGTAATTGGCATTGGCAAATAGCCCTACTCGCTGTTGCGGTGTATAAAGGTATGAGCTATCTGCATAATTGTACGCCTCGTATCCTTCTGACCAGTTCTTGTCACTGTCTAAGGTTCCCCATCCATCTCCGGAATTGTAATTCCCGCCAGGAATATAAGAGCTACCGCTTAGGCATGCTCCTGTGTCGTCGAGTTCGTTATCAGGACACGCTGAGAAACCGCGATTTCCCTGCATTGCGGTGCCACGGTCCACGTAGCTCAAGCCGATTACAAAGTTGCCTTTATCACTGCTGCCGCCTGTGACTAAGCTGATATCCCCAGTGTTCGCATCTCCTTGCGCCGAACCTGCGTAACCAACCGATAACTCGAGTCCTTCAAAATTGGTTTTGGTAATAATATTAACGACGCCAGCGACAGCATCAGAGCCATATACTGCGGATGCTCCGTCTTTAAGTACTTCAATGCGTTCAATTGCTGCCAGTGGTATCGTATTTAAGTCAACCGCTGAGTCTGCCCCTGTACCTGAATTCACCATTCTTCGGCCATTCACCAAAACTAAAGTCCGGCTAATGCCAAGTCCTCGTAAATTAATACGAGCAGCGCCGGCACCACCATTATTAGTGGCGGCTCCCGTTGCCATTCCGCTAGAAGCAGTGCTTTGCTGCAATACTTGCTCAACGGATGTAAAGCCGCCTAATGTTATGTCTTGTGCACTAATGATCGATACTGGGCTAGCCGATTCAAGATCCGTGCGCTTAATGCGAGAGCCTGTTATTTGAATTTTCTCAACTGACTTGGCTTGCTCATCAGATGTCTGCGCTGAAACAAAACCACTTGGTAATAGCATTGCGGAACTGGTGACAAGTAAAGAAAAGCGGATTGAACGCGCCAATAGGTTATTTTTAAACATTTTTAATTCCCTAAAGCACACCAACACTAAATAAATTTAATGAATGGGCTTTATTATTATTTTATTGGTTACATCGTGTGTAGATTTACTTATTTGGGGAGTACCCAAGCGCGGAATTAAGCACCGAGCATAAGAATGAATCAAATCAAAACGGGAAAAAAAGCCGCAATATTACAATAATTTACGCTTCACTTACTCAGGCATGACAGTCACTGACACTAACTTGCATAACCATGCAAAAAAGAATAGAAATTAGGCAGGTAAGAAAGAAGAAAAATAATTTTAGAATGTTATATCTAGGAGGACTTTAATTTCCCCCTCTTAAGAAAATAGAACATCTCGCTAGATAACCCTTTACACACAAAGGGCAAACAATACAATCACGAATTAAAAAGATAAGGCAATGAGTGTTGTTATTGTTTATTTTAAAAACTAGCCTGAAACAGACCAAATTAATAACATGCAATACAAATAGATAAAAATGCACTTTTTATGCACATTCTTTACGCGCAATTTACACTAATACTATGCATTTTATGGAGTGAGTTCGGCATAATACCCATCGACAGCGTAGTGAACTGTTATGTACCTCCCTGGTGCTAATAGCTGCTAGTTGATATCAACTAGCAGCCTTCTTTCTCTCATGCTTAAGCCAACCTACTCACTCCAAAAAGTCGATTAAAAACCTAAACATCATTCACAAAGTAAATATAAAATAACTAAATAGCACCCTAAATTTAGAACCAATAACCTCTTTCAACGTGCTACTAATAACCGGTCGTCGTGTGTTTGATATATACGACGTGCAAGATACATATTAAAAAGCCACAGAGGATAGTAAAAAGCGATACATCTCACACTCTTTTCGTCACCACGTAAAATATTCGTAAAGCAATAAGTGAACGAATACCAATCCGCATTAACAAACGGCCTCGTCAGAATGAGCCCAGCGGCTTTGATTAAAGTGTCGCGATGTACTAATGGTTTTTCTCTTTTAAATCGTGAGAACTTTCAAGTAGTGGGCGCTTCTAAATAGTGAGCGCTTTCAAATAGTGAGTTCGCAGCGTAAAAGCTACTGGGGCATTTCTGTCAGATGAGCTTCAAGGGGCGTCCCTTGTGTTTTAAGGCTTTGAAAAAGAACACTATTCATTCAGTCATGCGCTTTGTTTACGCCTTTAAACTCACGCTGAGTGCGCACTTATTAACGTGGAATGGTATAACGGGTAAATAACTCAATTTGTGTCAACTAAATATTCAAGCAGTTTTAATGTGGCTTTTTCATCTGGGCTGAAATACTTCGTTTTAGTGCGCTTAAGTTGCTTGCGAAAATAAGCCAAGGTTCTTCCACTTTCATAATGGAATATCACATTGGGATGAATATAGTTTGCACGGCACACCGCAGGCGTATTCCCTAGCTCACTCGCCACTTTCTTAACCGCTGCCAAAACATTACTTTGGCTGAGCTTTTGATCATTCGCAGGGCCAATTTGCTCAAGTGCAACAGCCATAAGCACAGTTCCCGCCCAGGTTCTAAAATCCTTCGCGCTAAAGTCCTCCCCCATCACCTGGGCAATATATTGGTTCAAATCCTGGGAGGTTACTTTTTTGCGCTCCCCCTCTGGTAACTTAATATCGAACAACTCATAACCTGTCATTTTCTCAAGTTGTGTTAACACCTTGGCCACGTGTTTATCGTCTACTTCTCTGTGTTGTTGCTGATGGCTTTTCCCTACGTAATCAAACTCCACGTGATTACCTGAAATATTCATATGTTTAACCCTTAACGTCGTAAGCCCGTAGGTTTCATTATCTTTGGTATAAGTGGGGTTACCAGGGCGAAAAAAAGCGTCATCGAGCATACGCGTCATGCAAGCCAGCACCACTTTTTCATCAATGGGTCGCTGAGTGATATGCTGCCCAGTGACGCGGCGCATAGTCGATAATGCTTTAGCGAAACGTAATATACGTTCAAATTTTTGCTCGCTCGCCCGCTCGGTCCATTTGGGGTTATAAATATATTGCTTGCGATTTTGTGCATCTCGGCCAACAGCAAATACCTTAGCGCTTCGATCGAGATCTATTTGCACCTCTTGCCATGCTGGCGGTATCGCTAGACTCTTCACCCAGCGTCTAATACCCTTATTTTTAACGGTTTTACCAGACGGATACTGGTAGGTAAACGTATCTCCGAAAGGTTTGCGAATGATAAAATTTTCCATTTCCCCCCCTAAGCCACAGGCGTTAATCTTGCGCAATTATTTTCTCGTTGAATACATTAATACCTTTTTTATCTCAAGTGAGTTCAGCGCTACTACTACTTTTTTTGTAAATAACTTTTTTGTGGGTAACAAATCCTTCCGTTTCCTACCAATAAATACGTATTCGAGCGTTAGCATATTCTCACCAGTGGTCCAAGCAAACGAAATGGGTTCACTTGACTCGGTAGAACAAACGCTCTACCCTGCCAGGTAGAATGAATACTCTACCTTAGTAAATATTGGAATTCGAACATGTTAAAAGCGCAAATTGCACAGCGTTTAGAAGCAGCATTTAGCCAGTATGGCTTCGCCGAAGCGAGTGTGTCTCAATTAAAGACCGCGTGTGATGTAAGTTTGCGCACACTATATAAACATTACCCTTCCAAGGAATTAATGATAGTGGCCGCCCTGAATCACAGACATCAACGCTATTTAACATTTTTATCAGCGCCATCAGTGAACAAGGGTGAAGCACGCATTCTAGCTATATTTGAAAGGCTCAATGATTGGATGAGTGAATTTGCTCCACACGGTTGCATGTCACTTAGTGCACTGGCTGCCTTTCCTGAGAATGAAGAAATAAAAACAGCCGTTGCAAAGCACAAAGACGATGTACGCATACTGCTAGGCGAGCAAGCGGCGCGGCCTGATTTAGCGACAGCGCTTTTCATACTGCATGAAGGCGTTTCAAGCGTTTGGCCCATTATGGGGTCCTCATCAATCGAATCAGCCAATGGCGTCATTAAACAGATAATGGAGCAAAGTAAAAATGCATAATACTTCAAGCACATCGAGCATTCCCAAACACATGAAAGGGGTACTATTAACAGGGCACGGTGGCCCAGAAATGCTTCAGTATAAGGAAGACATCCCGGTGCCCTCCCCTAAAGCTTATGAAGTACTTATACGAGTCAAGGCTGCAGGGGTTAACAATACAGATATCAATACACGAACAGCTTGGTACTCTAAAAGCGATGGCAGTGATACCGATGCGAGTTGGTCAGGCAGCGCCTTAACCTTCCCTTTTATACAAGGGGCGGATGTATGCGGTGAAATTGTTGCACTGGGAAGTGAAGTAACCAACAAGCGCATTGGTGAGCGGGTATTAATAGAGCCCTGCCTACAACACGTCAACGGCGAGAAACTAGAAACACCTTGGTACTTTGGCTCAGAGTGCAATGGCGGCTTTGCTGAGTATACAGTGGTTGATGCTCGCCATGCTGTGTGTATTAACAGTGAATTAAGCGATCTCGAATTAGCCACTTTCCCCTGCTCCTACTCGACAGCTGAAAACATGCTCACGCGTACTCAATTAGCCGCGAACGAACGCGTGTTGATCACAGGTGCATCTGGCGGTGTTGGCTCCGCAGCCATTCAATTGGCAAAAGCCCGTGGCGCTTATGTCATTGCCGTTACCAGCCCAACCAAAAAAGAGCAGCTATTGGCTTTAGGCGCTGATGAAGTCATTCACCGTGATGCTGACTTAACAGCAACACTTGGGGCAAATAGTGTTGACGTAGTAATTGATTTAGTGGCCGGCCCTACATGGCCTAAATTGCTCGACGTGCTTAAATGCCATGGCCGATACGCGGTTTCTGGTGCGATAGCCGGCCCTATCGTCGAACTAGACGTACGAACGCTTTATTTAAAAGATCTCAGTTTTTACGGCTGCACCATTCTTGAGCCTGAGGTGTTTCAAAACCTAATAAATTGTATTGAGCAGAAAAAGATTGCCCCTATCCTTGCCCAGTCATTCCCATTAAACGAGATAGGCCAAGCACAACAGACCTTCCTTGAGAAAAATCATGTTGGCAAAATAGTGTTGAGTATTGATTAACGTAAAAGCGAATTTCCCCTACGTAATACCAATCCGCATTAATAAGTGACCGCCTCAGAATGCGTCCAGCGGTTTTTGATTAAGGCGTCGCTATGTAGTAATGGTTGTTCCCTTTCAAATAGTGAGAACGCAGAGCAAAAGCCGCTGGGGCATTCCTTGTAGGCGAGTTTTAAAAGGGCTTACACTGCGTTGCATGACTTCGAAAGAGAACAACTATTCATTCAGTCATGCGCCTTGTTTAAGCTCTTTTAAACTCTCGCTGAGTGATCACTTATTAACGTGGAATGGTATAAAACCTAATAGCATCAAAAAGTTTAAGCTATTAGGTTTTATATGTGCCTTAGTATTTAATAGAAGATTATCTCAGCTGAACTAAGCAAGGTCTCATCCCCGTATCCGCTAAAGAACAGCTCTTGATTAAAATGTTCGTCAGAGATTTCTATCACGTCCTGAAAACTGAATATGTCGTCTCCTAATTGTGACTTCACTGCCTCAACAGACTGGCCTTGCTGTAGGTCGCCAAATCGCCAAGGACTATTGGTCGTCAATTGATTTGTACTAAAAACCGAATCCAATAAGTACACTTTGTTCACCGTGCTGCCGGTTACATCCACAACCAAATGATTATCCATAATCAGTAACTGTGTATCTCGATTACTTCGAACTTGCCCTATCGCGTACGATTTTAAGGTTTCAACATCTGTAAGGGCGACGTGATCGTAAATATGTTGGCTTAACATATTCGCGATATACGTATTCAAAGCAATATCGAGTTTACGTTGCTCACTATTTTTTAGAGCGTAAGTAAAATAGCTTGCCACGTATTGAGGTGGTTTATTTCGCTCAACTGCTTTGGTAGTACCATGTATAGAGATGACTCTGGATGCGTTTTCTCGTTGTATCATGTGTAGGGAATTTTGTTGGCTATTTAACCCTTTTTCGATATCAACCATAGGCATGTCATAGGAAGCGACGTCAAGAATACGCCATTTTTGCGATTCAAATCTTGCGTCAAAGTCGAACATACTGAGTAGCTCGTTGCTAAACCAAATATTTTTATTTGTTGCACTTACCAACTTGTCATTTAAGAACGTAAGCCAAAAATCACGACCATAGGAAACAAGTAACAAGTCATCATCGAGGGCATACACTCCAGCAGGTTGCCCAAAGAGCGCCACAGCTTCGTCATAAGTACTCTGTAATGGTAATCCAAATACACCCTGCTCAAAGTCGATTGAGAGCGATTTAATGGGAGGCAAGGGTAATTTGTCAGTGTTTACTTCATAGGTGATAGTGTGTTGTTTTTTAGCGCGTATTTTTGACTCAAAATTTAAGGCGAATTTCCTTAAGCCATTTGCATCATAGGGCGTTGCTTTCGCTGACAGGGCAGCATCTTTAGCGCAATTATTAACAAGTTGTGCGGTAAAGCTAACACGATTACGTATGATCTTAGATTCAGAGCTATTGTCATCTAAAACAACCGACTTTTTCGTTAATATGACACCCCCTACGTCCCGTGCTTGAGCGATATCCAAAATATTGTTAATCACCTCTTGCCGGGCATTTGCCAGCGATTGTGCATCAACGCTTCTTCCAGAAGATCCGAACCTAGTACCCACTTTAATTGTATCAACGATCTCAAAATCACAAGCCGGATAGAACTGGTATAGCTCTACTGCCAGAACGTCTTTAAGTGGAATGAAAAGGCTAGCGCCAATCAAAACACTCTTTGTGATAAATCTCATAAATATCCCTTTATTGTTATCATAGCTTCATATAATCATCTGTATATCTTTGAAAAATAATAGAAAACAGAAAGCTGCTGGGTTTTAGTGCGAAATCCATTATTGGTTAAAAAAACTCTCATTACAACAGGCTAAAGTTCGCTCATCATCTCTGCAGCCTGAAGCTAACTAAATATTTTCGTTGGCATGAAAGATTACGGTTGGTAACTTACTGAGGATATGCTGCTAATACGAAATTTCTCTCATCAAGATAAGTCACATCTCATTAGGTACTTAAACACGCCTAACGTGACACGCTTTTTGTCGAGCCGCATTCCCTCCCCTTATACAGTAGATGACGCCACTTGGTGGATTGAGCAGGGCAGCAAAAATGGCATTATTCGCGCAATTGAAGTGGACGGTGTATTTGTTGGCTGTGTGGGTGCTGAGCCGGGCCAGTTTGAATACGCCTATTCAGCTGAAGTCGGCTACTGGTTGGCTGAGCCGTTTTGGGGCAAGGGCTACGCTTCAAAAGCGCTTGCGTTACTGGTTAACGAAGTGAAAAATAACAGTGAAATAGTGCGCTTACACGCCAGTGTATTTGCAGGCAATCAGGCATCTTGCAGGATGCTAGAAAAATGTGGTTTTATTACCGAGGGGTACCTGAAAAGAGCGGTGTTCAAACAAGGGGCGTTTTATGACACGCATCTCTACGCCAAGGTAATTCGGTAGCCGGACTGCATGCTTATCAGCCTCACTTAACATTAAACTTCGCACATTAGTAACATGCCCTCTAGTAACTAAATGCATGACTGTGTGGATCAACCCAAGAGAACATTGCTAAAGTAACTGCCACTCTATTGACTATTAAAGTTAGGAAGACAATTTGCAGCAGTCAGCATTAAAAGTACTTGCAGGGCCTATTTTAAAAAAACTTAGCGTCGATCACGTGACGTTGTGGCTAGTGACTTCCCAACCCGTTGACCTTACGCTGACTTTGTTACCCGAGGGCGAAACAAAACGCACTTTCCCTCTCAAGCAAACTCCTTTTAAGCACAACACACAAACACGTGATAAAACCTCCTCTACCACATTACCTGAACACAGGTGCATGAAGGTAGGCGAGCACCTTTATATTCACTTGGTGCATTTATCTTTGGCATCTCCCCTGCCTACTGACTGCTGGGTGGGCTATCAACTCGCCTTCCACAATGAACACAACGCTGGTGTTACCTTAACCGAGTTACTTAGCGACATTTGCTACCCTCAGCGCGACACGCCGGGGTTTGTTGTACATACTAAATTACGAAAAATGCTGCATGGCTCTTGTCGCAAACCCCATCATGACAGCCCTGATGGCTTAGTGATTGCAGATAATCTGTTAAGTAGCTTGCAAGATGAGCCACTTCAGTGGCCTAGCTTGCTAATGATGACCGGAGATCAAATATACGCTGATGATGTGGCGACGCCTATGTTAGCGGCAATTCACAGTGTTATTCCTACACTGGGAATTGATAATGAAACCTTTGCTGACTCAACCGTTGCCGACAGCCGCTCTTTGCACAGTGAACAGGCACTATACAACCACAGAGTGCAAATATTGCCGAATGATAAGCACAGTCAAAAATTAAGAATTCCGCTTTTCAAATCCGCTGAAAAACCTGTTTTCACCACAGTGCATGCCAATAATCATCTTGTATCGTTCGCGGAAGTGATCACCATGTATTTACTGTGCTGGTCGCCGCAATGCTGGGAAAATGCCAGTACCGAAAAACCACAGTCGATCGATAAACAATCGACAACCGGCGCACAAACGGTAGATGAATATCAAAATGAACTGACCCTAATTGAACAGTTTGTCTCTGGTTTATCACAAGCTAGGCGAGTAATGGCTCACCTACCCTGCCCCATGATGTTTGACGATCACGATGTGACTGACGATTGGAATCTTACCGCAGATTGGGAACAAACTGCTTATGGTAACGATTTCTCAAGGCGTATTATCGGCAACGCCCTAATGGCCTATTTACTGTGTCAGGGATGGGGCAATTCGCCGCACAGTTTCAGCGATAAATTACTGAGTAAAGTGCAAACCAGTCTAAATGACTTAGGCTGCGCAGAGCACGATGACACCATTAGCGAATTACTAGAGTTTGAGCAATGGCATTATCAATGGCCGACCTCGCCTAAATTATTGGTGCTAGACACCCGCACCCAGCGTTGGTGGTCAGAATCGAATGCTAACAAGCCGTCAGGTTTGATGGATTGGGAATCACTTACTGAATTGCAGCAAGCTTTGATCAATGAACCTGCCGTGGTGCTGGTCTCCCCAGCGCCGATATTTGGTGTAAAACTCATCGAAGCTATTCAACGTGTTTTCACCCGTATCGGAAAACCCCTGATGGTGGATGCCGAGAACTGGATGGCTCACCCAGGCAGTGCAAATTACCTACTTAATTTATTCACCCACCGGAAAACCCCACAGAACTTCGTGATTTTGTCGGGGGATGTGCACTACTCCTATGCGTACCATGTAAAGCTAAAGCGCAGACGAAACAGCCCAGATATTTGGCAAATCACCAGCAGCGGCTTACGGAACACTTTCCCAGAAGGTTTGCTCAATTGGCTCGACCGATTAAACCGCTGGCTGTACGCGCCGTATTCGCCTTTAAACATATTTACCAAACGGCGAAATATGCGCGTCACACCATTAAAACCGTCTCACGCTTCGGCCGGTGAACGATTAGTTAATGGCTCGGGCGTGGGGTTAGTTGAACTAGACAACGAAGGAAAGCCAATACAGATCAGCCAACTATTAGCAGATGAAAAAATACATTTCGAGCACGATGATTAACGCGTTATCAGAAAAATGTATCTCTAGTTCAATTCAACTAAGTAATGATATTTATCACTGCGACAGCGGCTGATACGATATTCCATGGGTTTGTCGTTTAACGATTGCGCTATACGCGTCACTTCTAATAATGGCTCGCCCAACTTGATATTGAGCATATCTACATCATTTTGCGTGGCCAGTTCCGCTTTAATACTGTCGCGAATAGTGTGTACCGTTAAATTAAAATTCGTTTGATAAAAATGATAAAGCGTATGAGGCACTTCTTTTTCATCGAGTAACGCCTTGAACCACTTATGAGGCAAATAAATTGTTTCCGCTATACAAAACTCATCTTCTAGAATACGACGCCTAACCAGCACAATAACTTTATCTTTGGCCTTCAATGTTAAGGCGGCAGCCACTTTTTTGCTGGCGGTTTGGGTCGTAATAGACAACAACTCTGCTTTGGGTAGTTCAGGGTTTTTACCATCGCCAATAAGAGGATAAAAACGATACAAACCGTGGTGCCCTGTGTGCTCAGATACAAACGTTCCTATGCCTTGTTTACGGGTCAGTATTTTAGAGCTCGTTAGGCTGTTTAGTGCTTTGCGTACCGTCCCCTGGCTCACGCCAAATTCGCTGGCAAGTTGGAATTCATTAGGCAGCATTTCACCGGGCTTCCAGCGTTGCTCAACGATAAGTTGAGTGACTTGCTCCTCTACTTGTTTATATAGAGGCTGGAAAGCTAAACCAGGACGGCTGAGTTTATTGTCAAAGCGATTTTCGTTCATATACGGCAAATTTGTTGAAACAAAAGATAAGAGTAATATTAACTGTATGTCTTATACAAGATATTATCGTTTGGTTTACATTTATCTTTCCTTTGCGAGTGATTAAAATCAAAATCTACTGCGATTCTTGGGCCTTTTATCGCAAATAACCTTATATAATCAGCAGCGTAAATTTCATTAAGTTCATATTTTACAATACCATAATACAATGACTTACACTCTGGTGATCAACTCTACATAGGCTTGGTGTTCAGTCAGCAATGCCTGATGACTGGCCTGACCTTTCACATGACTATCTTCGAGCCAAACGACCTTATCCATGCTTTTCAAAAGCGCGGGATCATGGGTAATACACAGCACTGTACTGTAACGCATCGCGTGCATAACGGCCTCCATGACCGCTTGTTTTGATTGGTTATCTAAGCCCTCTGTGGGTTCATCTAACACTAAAATAGCGGGCTGGCGTAATAACATTTGCGCAATCGCCAGTCGACGAGACTGGCCCTGTGATAGCCGTCTACCTGCGCTTCCAAGTCGCGTATCTAACCCGTTTGGCAATGTCTGTAACCACTGACCTAGCTGAGCCTGCTCACATGCTTGGATCATTTGCGTTTTGCTCGCTTCTGGCGAAGCATAATGTAGATTGTCAGCTATGGTGCCATCGAATATGTGATGCTGCTGAGCCAAAATACCGATTAAACTGCTACGTTGTTCGAAGCTTAACGTCTTAGCCATAACGGAAATATCATTGGTATTTGGCTCATTCACCTGACGATTAAATGATATATCCCCCTGTTGCTCAGGCCACAATCCACTCAATAGGTTAACCAAAGTTGATTTACCACTGCCGCTTGCCCCTACTAATGCGATATTTTCGTTTGCTTGAACTGAAAAACTAAGGTTTTGCAAGGCATAGTGTTCGCTTATCTCTTGGGGCCGACTGTGAAGCGCATTGGTTAACGGGTCATTGGCATATTGGTAGCTGACGTTTTGCACAGTTAGCCCAACGCCTTGTGTCTTTGGATTTATAACACTCGGTGTTGCGCATAAAGGTGTATCTAAGGGCATATCAACCGCTTCAGGTAACATATCATGCAGCGCAAATATTCGCCCCGCAGCACTTAACGCTACAGGCAACTGAATAAAAGCACTGGGTAAACTCAAAACCGTTTCAAAACTGGCTAGAACAAACAGACTTAGCATGGCTAAGTGCACATTAGGTAATTGCTCTAACTGCACCAAAGGCACGAGTATCACGACGCTAGCAAGCATAGCGAACTGCACCACAATAAGACTGAGGCCGTCACTGTCAGCAAGCGCCTGATGGCGCTTATCTAAAAGGGCATTATAGCTTTTCTGTACCTCGTTGCATTTCGCTAGTTGATGCTCAGTGGCTTGGTAAATAGCTAACTCACGTTGACCGCTGAGAGTATCAGATAGGATCTCACGCAGCTGAGCAGAGCGCTTAATCTGCTGGGCAGCGCTGCGGCTTAGTTTTTTATTCAGCAGTAATGGCAGCCCCACGCCAACTAATAGTATTCCGCATAAGCAAATTAACGCCACCGCTGGGTTAAATCCGGCAATGATCCAAACGACTATTGGCACACATACCAGAGCCACTAGCATGGGTAGCAGCACGTTAAGGTAGAACTTGTCTAGCGCATCAACGTCGTTTTGCATTCGATTGAACAAGTCAGCACTGCGGTTCATGGCCAATTGTTGATTATTTAACTGGCTCAAGGTTGCAAATACATTTACCCGAATCTCGCTTAGTAGCAAAAAAGTCGCATTGTGCGTGACTAAGCGTTCACCATAACGAGATGCCGTACGTACTATGGCTAAAAAGCGGATAATGCCCGCAGGGGTAAAGTAATTCATTTGTGCGCTCGCGATCCCAGCGGCGGCCATGGAAGCCAAAAACCAGCCAGAAATAGCAAGTAGCCCAACATTCGACAGCACTGTCAGCACAGTGAGAAAAACGCCCAACAACATGGCTTTGTAATGGGGGTGACAAAGTCGTAACAAGCGAATGAAATTACTCATTTTCAACCTCATGCATGTCGCTTGTCAGTAGGGTTTTAAAAGGCCCGTCTTGCTGACTCAGGCTTTGATAGTCACCTTGTTGCACGATACGTCCGTTATCTAGCAGCACAATATTACTGGCTTTTTTTAAGGTGTTTAATCGATGGGCAATCACCAGCACTAAGTGAGATTTAGCATACTCGTTTATCGCATGTTGAACGCTAAACTCTGTCGCGCTGTCTAGATGTGCTGTCGGCTCGTCTAGCATCAAAATTGGTGCTTGCTTCAAGAACGCTCTGGCAAGGGCGATACGCTGTTTTTGCCCGCCAGATAAACCCTCACCTTGCTCGCCTAATAGGGTATCAAAGCCGTTGGGTAACAATTCGATAAAATCCAGCGCGCCCGCCTGTTGTGCGGCCCTTTTCACCTCTTCCATGGTGGCGTTTGGCTTGGCTAACAGGATATTCTCTTTAATCGTGGTATAAAACAAAGTTGGCTGTTGGGGGATCCACGCGATACCTTGCTGCCAACTAGGAATATCGTCTTCGCTAAGGGGCAGATTATTCACATTCAAATGAGGTATTACCTGCGGGTGAAAGCCTAATAAACAATCAAATAGCGTGCTTTTACCTGCACCGCTCGCCCCCACAAATGCCACCATGCCAGTTGCTGGTAAACATAATGACACGTCATGGAGTCCTTCATTGCTATCGGGGTAGGTAAAATTCAGTTTTTCAAGCGTAATCGCGGAGTTATTCGTCAAGCAAGTAAATCCACTGGGTGCTGTTTTTTTAGGCTCTGAGGAAGAGCTTTCAGGTGTTTGGAGTATCTCTAGCATATCGCCAGCTGCGCTTATTCCCTCTAGACGAGCGTGATAATGATTCCCTAGTTTGCGCAAGGGTAAATAAAATTCAGGTGCTAGCAGCAGCACCACAAAACCAGTCGCAAAATCTAATGTACCGAAAAACAACCTGAAGCCAATGATGACTGCTACAAGCGCAACACTAATAGTGGCTAAAAACTCCAATGCGAAGGAAGACAAAAACGCGATTTTGAGCACACTTAAGGTCGCATGGCGAAAATCATCAGATATTTTCGCTATTTGTGTTAACTCTCGCTTGGTCGCATTGAACAGCTTTAACTGCGTTAAGCCTCGTACGCGGTCAAAGAAATAATTGCCCAATACCGCAAGTTGCTGCCACCTAGCTTGATTCAGTTGCTCCGCTTTGTGGCCAACTAAAATCATAAAAAACGGAATGAGCGGTGCGGTGAATAAAAAGATGAGACCAGCTTGCCAATCGGTTGGAAATATCACCACTAAAATTGCCAGCGGGATAAGTGCGCTGTATGCCACGCTCGGCAGGTAATTCGCATAATAGTCGTGTAATGCCTCGACCCCATCATGCAAAGTATTCAGCAAAGCGCCGTGGCCTTTTTGCTCGGTAAACGCTGGCCCTAACCGAGTGATTTTTTCCAGTAAATTAGCTCGCATACTGGATTTAATATTGCGTGCAGCATGTGCACTTAGGCGTTGGCTAAGCGCTAAGAAAATCCCTCGAGCCAAAATAATGCCACCTAGCGCCCAGAGTAAGTAAGACACGTCACTCAATCCTGCTGCGTCAAACATCACCTCGTGCACTATTTTCGCCAGTAAGTATGCTCCGGCAATCATCAATAACGCATTAAATGTGCCCAGAGCGATACTGAATTTAAGCGCTGAGGCGGCAGGCTTAGATTCGCGCTTTAAGAAACCGCGCAGCAACAATTGCTGAGCGCGGTCTGGTCGGGCTTTAGTTGTCACGTTCTTTTTGCAGCTTCTCGTACAATTCTTTTTGATCGTCCGCTATGCTGTCTTTGTTCTGTTGAAATTCGTACCACATCACGTTTATGACTCCTAGTGTACACGCTAATAGCACGCCTAAAATCCACGCAAAATACCACATAAAAACTCTCCTAATATTAGGTGTCATCGCTTAATAAGATGACACCTGCAAATTATTCAACTAACCCGCACTTAATAGCTACCATGGGTGTTATTTTCAATTTCATGCACTGTCACCCTGCGCCACATTTTCACGTAACACCAAGTGGTGTAGCTCAGAATCAAAGGGACAAAGATAATAGCCGCGACAAACATCACGTTTAAGGTCATATGGCTAGACACTGCATCCCACATGGTTAAACTGACGTCAGGATTGGTGCTAGATGGCATCACAAATGGGAACAAGGATGCGCCAGCTGTCATTATTACGCCCACTAGCATCAAGCTAGAGGAGGCCAAGCCAAGTGCAGGTTTGCCCATTTTTGAAAACAGCAAAGCAAGCACCGCCATGGCAAAAGCTAATATGGGAAAAACAATGGTCAGCGGCACAGCACTGTAGTTATTTAACCAGGCACCAGGGGCTGTCGTCACAACCTTACCGATGGGATTGGCGTAACTTTGGGTGTCTGGCATGCTAACAATTTGATAGCCGTTCATGTTTGCCACCCAAACACCTGCTGCAGCAAATAGCGCAATAAAGGCCAGTAATGCATAGCGGCCATATTGCCCAGAACGCGTAGCTACATCACTATCAGTACGTAACTGTAACCACATACCCGCATGCCCCATCAACATAGTGATACTGATTAACCCAGCGAGTAAACCAAACGGGTTGAGTAGACCGAAGAACGAACCTTGGTAACTAGCACGCAGCAAGTTGTCGATATTAAACGGTACCCCTAAAAATAGATTACCGAACGCGATGCCAAATACCAATGCAGGAATAGCACTACCGCAAAACAGCGCCCAGTCCCAATTGTTGCGCCAGCGGTACGTATCAATTTTACTGCGATAATCAAACGCCAGAGGGCGAAAGAATAAAGCGAACAAAACTAGGATCATGGCGAAGTAAAAACCTGAAAATGCAGCCGCATACACCATGGGCCAGGCCGCAAATAACGCCCCACCAGCGGTAATGAACCACACTTGGTTACCGTCCCAGTGGGCGCCAATTGTATTGATGACCGTTCTGCGTTCGATGTCCGTTTTCCCCACAAGGCGTAATAACATTGCCACGCCCATGTCCATACCATCCGTTACCGCAAAACCAATCAGTAGAATACCAATGATCAGCCACCACAATAATTTCAACGTTTCGTAATCAAAAATCATGCGTTTGCTCCTTGTTCGTCATTGGGTTGTTGGTTGATTTGCTCAAAATGATATTTATTAGTATGCAGCGAACTAGGCCCCTGTTTCACAAAGCGTAACATCAGCCAGCCCTCCACGATTGCCAGCCCTGTGTAAAACACAATAAAGCCTGCAATACTGATCAGTAAGTCATTTGTGGTCAAAGACGAGGTGGCTAGAAAAGTCGGTAATATTTCCGATATCGCCCAAGGTTGCCTACCGTATTCAGCGACGACCCAACCAAATTCAATGGCAATCCATGGTAACGGAATACTGAATACTGCCGCCCAGAGTAGCCAGCGTTTTTGCTCGATGACGCGGTGGGCGTTGTAGTAGAACGACAACACAAATACCACCAGCATGATCATGCCGCAGCCCACCATGATCCTAAACGACCAAAACATGGGGCCTACTTTCGGGAAGGAATCTTTCACCGCTTGTTGTATTTGTGCGTCAGTGGCATCAACCACCGTCGGCGTGTAGCGTTTAAGCAGTAAGCCGTAGCCCAAATCGGCTTTTAAGGTATCAAAAGTGGCGACGTTCTCTGGGGTGTCCTGGCCGTTTCTGAGTTTCTCTAAATACTCATACGCCAGCATACCGTTGCGAATTCTTTTTTCGTGTTTTACTTCTAAGTCGTCAATCCCTATCACTTCTTCATCAAGCGAGCGCGTCGCTATTATGCCCATGGCGTAGGGAATTTTAACCGCTGCGTAGGTCACCTGCTCTTCTGAGTCAGGAAAACCAAATAAGGTGAATGCTGCTGGCGCTTCTTCGGTCTCCCATTCAGCTTCTATTGCGGCAAGCTTCACTTTTTGAACTTCACCTACCTCATACCCAGACTCATCCCCCAATAAAATAACGCACAATATTGACGCTAAACCAAACCCACAAGCCACCGAGAATGAACGCTTGGCAAAGGACACATCACGCCCTTTAAGGATGTAGAAACTGCTGATGCCTAACACAAACATGGACGCCGCCACATAGCCTGCGGAGACGGTATGAATAAATTTAACCTGCGCAACTGGGTTAAATACCAACTCTGCAAAGCTCGTCATCTCCATGCGCATGGTTTGATAATTAAACTCGGCCCCGACAGGATTTTGCATCCAGCCGTTAGCGATTAATATCCACAGTGCCGATAGGTTTGTCCCCACAGCCATCAAAAAAGTCACACCCAGATGCTGTCTGCGGGTCAATCTATCCCAGCCTAGGAAAAACATCCCCACAAAGGTCGATTCTAAAAAGAAGGCCATGAGCCCTTCTATCGCTAAAGGCGCACCGAACACATCCCCCACATAGTGTGAGTAATAAGACCAGTTAGTGCCGAATTCGAACTCCATCGTCAGGCCCGTTGCCACGCCCACAGCAAAGTTAATGCCGAATAGCTTGCCCCAGAATTTTGTCATGTCTCGGTATATTTCTCGGCCTGTCATGACGAAAACCGACTCCATGATCACCAAGATCCAGGTCATGCCCAATGTTAAAGGCACGAATAAAAAATGAAACAGAGCGGTGATCGCAAACTGTAATCTCGATAGATCCACGAAGGTTTCATCTATCATGTTAAAGGCTCCTTGTGAGGTCGTTTTAGCGACGCAAATTTTCAGTGTAATCTGGGGATAATATTACTTTAACTTCTAAAGTTTCAGTAATTACTGAAACTTCATTAACTTTACTCCTATTGGTCATTTTATGTCAAGAGAAGGCTTGCATTTAAATACGTCAATACGCGTGTTATTGATCTGCATCAGGTACAGCTAAAGCGCTTTATACTCGCAAAACAGAGAGTGTTTCTCCTGCTGGTAACTCAGCTAATTTCAACGTAAAGTACGCGCAGCTAAATAAGACATTTACGCAAGCCGCTAATCTCATCATACAAACTTGATGCGTGCTTTAGATGACATTTTCAATAAAACGCTTGGAACACAGCATGGACATTCACGCTTACCTGATTTTTTTAACCACCACCACCATCGTATGTATGTCGCCCGGGCCAGCGGTAATTACGATCGCTTCTCAAGGAGCACGTCATGGGGCAAAAAAAGCGCTTTTTGGGGTGACTGGTGTTGCCAGCGCAAATGTGGTTTATTTTCTGTTATCCGCGACTGGGATCGCCTCACTACTGGTTGCGTCAAACCTTGTGTTTTCAATTATTAAGTGGGTTGGCGTGGCGTACTTGGTCTATCTTGGATTAAACGCTTTATTCAGTAAAAGCGGCGGCTTAAGAATAAACAAAAGCACTAGCTCAAACACCAAAGGGGTTGCCCTGTTTAGTCAGGGGTTTATCGTAGAATTGGCAAACCCTAAAGCACTGCTCTACTTTTTAGCCTTATTGCCACAGTTTATTGATGTTGAAAAACCTATTTTACTGCAGTTATTTATCATGGGGGCTTCGTGTTTGGTGGTCGATTTGCTGTCGTACACCATGTATGCGTACATTGGACAAAAGCTTTCTAGCGGCTCGGTTAAAGCCTCTATCGTGAATCTAATTAACAAATCAGCAGGTGGTTTTTTACTGTTTGCGGGCATTAAAATGGCAGCGGTCAGCTCAAACGTTTGAGGTTTTTCCGATTACTTCCCTACTGCGTATGCAGTCTCAACGATTTAACCAGTGAGCTGTGTAATATGCCATAGCTCACCAGCTGGCCCCGATAAGTAAATTACCTTGCCCCAAGTTTCTTGTTGAATAGGTTCGTACTTATCGACTAATTCGCCCATACTTTCGATTTGCTTAAGCGCCGCGTTAATATCTTTGACGATAAGCTGCATCATTAGATTCTCAGCGAGCGCTTGGTTATAAAAATTCTGCAAAAAGAACGTGCATTCGCCATGACTAAAAATGCATAACTGATCATTTACCGGATCTTTGCTAAAACCTAATGCCTGATAGAATGTTTGAGAGAAAGCGAAGTCTTTAGATGGGATAAACAGACGAATATCAGTGGGTTGCATAACGTGTCCTTTTTGGCGTATTGAGTGTTAGCTTAAGTTCATAGCGCTAGGTGTAATAGTGGATAAGGCTTACCTTGGCCGTCGAGTTCAGAGCGCCCAACGACTTTGAACCCAATACGCTGATAAAACCCCAGCGCTTTCGGGTTTTGCTCGTTAACGTCCACCTTTGTTGCTTGCTGTTTCGCTATTGCATATTTAGTTAACGCTCGGCCAACGCCGTTATTCACATAGTCAGGCGAGACAAACAACATCTCGATATTTTGCGCATGCACCCCGCAAAACCCTATCATTTCGCCAGAGCTGCTTTTAATGCAGCGCAAATCAACAGCATCAAAATAATGCTGTAAAATTAACGACTTTAATTCAGCGATATCCTCTTCAGGAAGAAAGTCATGGGTGGCACGCACTGCACCTTCCCAAATGGCGATCAACGCTGAGTAATCGCTCTGTGTTACTGTGTGAACAACCCAATTAATATTCAAAATCATATTAATAACGCTTACATCCTAGTGCAGAGTAATACCAATCCGCATTAATAAGTGACCGTCTCAGAATGCGTCCAGCGGTTTT